>MDTE01113837.1_pt1 | contig 19822 bp, 16 predicted proteins | sample 811231 | NCBI WGS metagenome assembly MDTE01 (sample SAMN05326651, study PRJNA326480) | marine metagenome | isolation source: seawater | place: Indian Ocean: Red Sea | collected 2010 | reverse complement strand
TAGGATTTAACTCTACAGCTGGATCATTTGCAATATTCGCAAGATGAATAACAACTTCTACATTGTCAAAAGGAATGTTTTCTACGTCCCGCACATCTTGTTTAATATTTTCTAAATTTGGGTGATTTGGCAAACTATTGCCAAACCATTGGGTGTCAATACAAACTATTTTATGGCCATCATTAAGTAATTCAGGAATTAGAACTGAACCTTTATAACCACATCCTCCTGTGACAAGAATTTTCATGATTTATGCTGATAATCCCAAGGCAAGTCTTTCAAAATTGATAGATTTTTTTCTATCCATGAGAGAGTATCCTCTAATCCTAATTCAAGATTGATCTTATCTGACCACGAGTGAACTTTCCGTAATTTATCACTATTAAGGAGGTAGTTTTGATCTTTACCTAATCTTTCATCAACATTTACCACGAGATTATCAAAGTCAGAATTAGTCAAGGCAAATATTTTTTTTACTAAATCACTAATACTTATTGCATCGTTTGTAGATATATGCCAAGTTGTGCCAGGTTCTGCATCTAATGCTATTCGCATAGTTGCATCAACAACATCGTCTATATGAATAAATGCCCTAGAAGATTTCCCTCCTCCATGGAGTTCCATTCGTTTATTAGTTTTTGCACTAAGAAAAGCTCTAGGAATAATTCTGTAAAGCTGTTGACCTGGCCCGTATACGTTTGCGGCTCTAGTAAATACAACAGGAAAATTATACGCCTTAAAAAAGCTCATTAAATGTAAATCACAGCCTGCTCGACTTACCGCATATGGGGTACTTGGTGCAAATAAGAAATTTTCTTTTATCCAACCTCCATCAGTGCTACCATAAACTTCTGGAGTTGTAACATGGACGTATTTTTTAAGAAAAACTTTTTTTCTTAAAAATTCATGAAGTGCTACTTGAGACATTAGATTTGTTTGATACCAATGTATTGGGTTCAACCAGCTCTCTGCAACCATGCCCTGAGACGCAAAATTCACAATTAATTCTGGTTTAAAATTATCTATTAATTGCTTTAATCCCTCTAAGTTTTTGTTTAAATCTATTGATTGAAATTTAAATTGTTTTGATTTGGAAATTGGATTAGATGATTTATTAGATTGCCATTTGTATGGTAAGAAAATATCAATTGGCTCTTTTGAACGACTCACTCCTAAGACTTCGAAGCCACAATCTAGTGCATGATTTACAAAATGAGAGCCACTAAAACTATTACTTCCAATTATGAGAAATTTCTTCAACTTTATTGATTCATTATTTCACTTATTTTAAATCTTAAAGTGTCAGAATTTATTGGACTATTACCCATAGTTTCAACAGATATAGAAGAGATACAACATCCTAATGCAGCTGTAGACATTAATGGCTGGCCAGAAGATATTGCTGTAGACATTAAAGCCAGTAAAGAATCACCAGCACCAGTAACATCTAAAGGATTTACTGATAAAGCAGGGAAGGATTGTCGTCTTGTATATCCCGTAAAGTCTCGCTCATAAGCAATGAATCCCTCAGAGCTAAGCTTCATAATTAAACTTTGACAATTTGTAAGACTTAATATTTGGTTACTTATTTGTTCGAGTCCACTATCTTTATCCTGAAGCGCAATTCTTGCTTCTCTTTCATTAGGGCATAATAATTTGAAATTTTTAAATCTCAAAACGGACCCTACTTGGCTACTACATTGCACATCTCCGAATAACATGAAATTATATTTTTGAGACAACTCTTGTAATTTTTCTAATATCCTTTTCGTTACCACACCATATACAAAATCAGAAACTACTACTCCATTAACTTCAGGTGCTAATAATTCCAAACGAGCAATAATTTCATCCTCTTTATCTTTAGAAAGCTTTTCGTCATTCATTCGCGTTACACGAAATAGTTTCTGATTTTCTACAACATACCTTTTCTTAAAACTTGTAGGCCTCGCCGGATCGATAACTAAAGCCTCTCCTATTTGTTGTCTTTTTAATTCCTGTTTTACTAATTCTGCTGTATTATCTTCCCCAATAACCGATACTAAATAACATTGCGCACCTAGCGCTTTAATGTGCGAAGCAACAATTGCAGCCCCTCCAATGAAATTCTTTTTTTCTAATTCTCTTACTACGACAACAGGCGCTTCCGCACTCATTCCAATTGCTTCACATGCAGCATATTGATCAACGATAGTATCTCCAATAACTATAAGTTTATTATTTTTCCAATGATCAATAGCTTTTAGAAGGTCTTTTAATTTTATACCCTGTCTTTTACACGCATCGAGAAACTGATACTTTCTTTTTTTAAAAATATCCTCTTGTAATTCTCCAAGCAAATCAGTAGCTGCATAATGCACATTTCCTGCATGAAATTTAACTATTCCTCCAAGTGATTTCTGTAGTTCGATGGCTTCCTTTAAATGTTCACTACTTTGGTATTCATTCCCTAAAACAATAATTTTGGGGTTTATTTTTTTTATTAGTTCACAAAGATTGGATCCTCTTAAAGCTACAATCTCATGAGCAATGCCAATAGTTTCAAGCGCTTCTGACCTCTCCTTTTGATTAAATGGAAAATGTTTTTTAACTTCATCCCCAATCAAAGCAATTACTAATTTGTCTCCTAAAGTTTTTGCATGTTTGAGATATCTTATGTGGCCAGGATGAATAGTGCTGAAATGGCCATAAGCCAATATGCAGCCTTGGATTTGAATCAATTTTTGATCATCTTCAAGTTTTATTACCATATTAGAAATTAATTAACACCCTACCGGCTGTTTTACCATCCTGCATTGCCTCTATAGCTTTATTAATTGACTCTAAAGGAAAATGGCTGCTTATTATATCCTCAAAAGATATTTTTTTATTCCTATAAAGGTTGATATATCGAGGAATGTCTAAATTAGGAACTGTATCCCCTCCATGAGAACCTATTAGTGATTTCCCAAAGTGTAAGGGCAATGTATTTAAACTAACCATACTTTTGTAATGTGGAACGCCCACTAATATAACTCTCCCATCCTTTTTGACCAATCTATAACCAGTCTCAATAACATTAGATATTCCCGTATTATCGATGAAGACGTCAAGAGAATTATCTCCTAGAATTTTGTTTATTTCTTGTTCGGGACTTTCTTCTTTGGAATTTATACAATGGGTAGCACCTAACTTCTCAGCTAAATCTAATCTACTCTTGAAAATATCAATCGCAATAATTGGGTAAGCGGTTTTAAGTTTAGCTGCCTGAACAATATTTAATCCAATTCCTCCAGCACCAAAAATAACTACAGATTCACCTATTTTTAATTGGGCATTATTTTCTACAACTCCAAAACCTGTAGTAATAGCGCAACCAAAAAGAGCGCCTATGTCAGGATTCAAATCATTTTTTACACGAGTACATCTGTTTTCACTTATTACTGCATATTTATTAAATGTGGTTACCCAACCAGCATTTAAATTTTTGCCATTCCACTTATAAACAGGTGGATCAGACTGAATCCCAGCACCCGCTCGCCAATGGAGGATAACAGAATCATTATTACTTACATGTTTTACTCCGGGACCGATACTTAAAACTTTGCCAAAGCCTTCATGACCTAAAAGGTGAGGCAAAAATTTATCAGGTCCTTTAACACCTTTTATTTCCCCTATCTGTGAACCACAAATACCACTTACGATAATCTCAACTAAAACTTGACCATACGACAGTTCCGAAGGTAGCTCTATGTAATCAACAACCAATGGCTGTTGCTGTTCAACTAATATTGCACTTTTGGAAAATTTTGGTAACTTTTTCAATCTCTATTCGAAGTAAATAAATGAATAATCTCCAGTATACCCATTTGTTTCAAATAACCATCTCCATGATTCTGGATTATGAAATGCTTCACATGTCACTTGCCAATATAGTAAATTTGCCTTTTCGGATTCATTTCTAAAACTTTCAACACATATATATTTGTTTGAGTTCCCAACTCTCTGTATTTCTTGAATTGATTTTGTTAAATCATGTAAATGAAGACAATGAATAGTATTTATTGAAATAACGAGATCAAAATAATTATCTGGCCAAGGCAAATTTGTTGCAGAACCTAGAGTTAAATTTTTTTTAATTTCTTCTTTTGAATTTTCTAATGCATATCTTGAAATATCTAAACCGTAAATTTCAGCATTGGGTATAACTTTTTTAAAGTCATATAAAAGGTAACCTTTCCCACATCCAACGTCTAATATTTTTGGTCTTTTAGGTAATTTGTAATAAGAGCACATTTCATGAGCAACTTTTTCCCATCTGCCTTCTATGTAATGATAACCTCCGTAGCAAATCTTTCTATCGCCATCCCAATAATCAAAATCAAATTTTTTGGCTAGTTCTGCTGCTTTTGCCTTAGGGAAAGATTTATCAATTACACGAGATATATAATCTCTTTTTGTACTCTTATGTAGTGGACTAAGGAAATCAATCTCGGTCATAATTTGGTTTTTATTAAATGTGAACTTATTTTTTTATGAATATAAAAGTAATATTTTATATTTAATAATTTATAAAATTATTGATTATATGCACTATAAAGTTTTTATAATTTTAATTTTTTTTATAATTAGATGAAAATAAGTTTTAAAAATAAAAATTCTTTTTATTTACATTATAAAATAGAATAAAGCCCTTAAAATAAAATAAATTTAATCATTATTTTGGTTGTTAATTTAAAAGATGTCTTTAGATAAATATGAAAATGAATATAGAATATTTTCGCAATGTTTCATTGCAGTAGTTGGTTTAGGATATGTTGGATTGCCTCTATTAACAACCTTTGCAAAAACAAGATCATGTGTTTTTACTAATAAGCCTCTTAACAGAAAAGTTATAGGTTTTGATACTAACCAATCTAGAGTAAAGGAATTAAATAATCATCAAGATAAAACAAATTCTGTTGCTAAGAAAGAAATAGAAGAATGTATAAATAATTTTATTTTTACAAGTAATAAAGATGAAATTCGCAAGGCAAATATTTTTATAATTACAGTTCCAACTCCTATTAATGAAAATAAAGATCCTGATTTAACTTTTATACAAAAAGCCACTGAAATAGTGGGAGAAGCTATAAATAAAAATTTCCTAGAAGAAAAAAAATCAAATATCAAACCATTAATAATCTATGAGAGTACTGTTTATCCAGGAGTCACTGAAGATATCTGTATACCAATAATTGAAAAGATTACAAATAAAAAAATAAATCAGGATTTTTTAGTTGGTTATAGTCCTGAGAGGATAAATCCAGGTGATAAGAAAAATACGCTTACTTCAATAATAAAAGTAACTAGTGGTTCAAACGAAGAAGCCTCTAGAAATGTAGACTATCTTTATAAGTCAATAATAGAGGCTGGGACTCATAATACTTCTTCTATAAAAATTGCTGAAGCTTCAAAAGTTATTGAAAATACTCAAAGAGATTTAAATATTGCTTTTGTAAATGAATTATCAATGATATTTAAGGCTCTTAATATTTCTACTCTAGAGGTATTAGAAGCGGCTAAGACCAAATGGAATTTTTTGGATTTTAGTCCTGGATTGGTTGGAGGACATTGTATTGGTATAGATCCTTATTATTTAAAGTACAAATCCAAACAAATGGGTGTTTCTCCAAGATTAGTATCTTCAGGGAGACAAATAAATAATGCCATGCCTAAATGGATCGTAGATCAATTAGTAATAGAAATGGCAAAAAGAAGACAAATAATTGGGGGAACAAAAGTATTAATTCTAGGTTATTCTTATAAGGAAAATTGCAGGGATCATAGAAATTCAAGGGTATTCGATATGATTAATGCTCTAAAAGTTTACGGCTTAGAATATGAAATTGTGGATCCTTATGTAGATTCTGAGGCTTGCAAGAGAGATTACGATATTGAAATATTGAAGGAAATTCCTGATTATACTTATTCAGCAGTTATTGCTGCTGTTGGACATGATGTATTTAAATCTATAACATCTAGAAATTGGGAAAAAATGATTAGTAATAATGCTATTATCTTTGATATCAAAGGAATTTGTCCTAATCATTTACCAGTAGTAAAAATATAAAATTAATAATAAATTTATGAGCAAAACTAAAGCGAATCCAATAAGCAATAGTATCCGACTTATAAAATTTTTTAATAAAAATTTAAAAATTAAATTTTTATTAGTATCTTTTCTAATAATCGTAAATTCAATTACAGAACTGCTTTCTATAAGTGCAGTTATACCTTTTCTATTTGCATTAACAAATCCTGAAAAAATAAATAATAATCTTCTCAGTTTTTTCTCTAATTTTTTAGATTTGTCGAATATAAACCTAGTTATTCTATTTTCTTCAATTTTTGCATTTTTTGTATTAATTTCGACTTTTTTAAGATTATTGACTATCAGAATTACTTGTAATTTCTGTGCCTCTTCAGCAAATTATTTAGCATCCAAAGGTTATATAAATTACATTAATCAACACTATGAATTTTATCTCAAGAATAATAGTAGTAACTTTATCAATACTTTAACTTTAGAGATGATAAAAGCTCAAAATTCTTTAGAGGCTCTTTTTGTTATTTTATCTTCTTCAGCTCTTGCAACTTTAATTTTAGTAAGTCTTTTAATATTAAATCCACAGTTAACCTCAATAATTTTTCTTAGTATTCTTATTATCTATTTGTTGATCATAAAGACTGTACAAGCAAAACTTCTTAAAAATTCAAAAATAATTAGTAATTCAAATACAAATTTAATAAAAATGCTTCAAGAAAGTTTTGGAGGAATTAGAGAGATTTTAATTAATAATAATCAAAACTATTTTATAAAAATCTTCATCAAAGAGGATTATTTTATGCGAGAGAAATTAGAAATAAGTAAATTTTATAAGAAATCACCAAGGTATTTTATTGAGGCTTTAGGGATTTTTTTACTTATATTAGCGAGTATTTTTGTTGTGATTATTCAAAAGAATGAAAATATTATTCCACTATTAGGATTTGTAGCCTTTTCTTTCCAAAAGTTGCTAGTTTCAGCACAAAATATTTATGGAGGTTGGACATCTATTTGTTCATATAACAGCTCTGTCTTAGCTGTACTTGAAAATCTAAGCCTGACCCCAAGAAAAGATTTAAAACTCGAATCAAAGCCATTAAAACTAAATAAAAAGATAGTTTTAAATAATGTTATTTTTAAACATAAAAATCAAAATATTCCAATATTAAATGGAATTGATCTAATAATAAATAAGGGAGAAACTATTGGAATTGTAGGTAAAACTGGCTCTGGTAAAAGTACATTGTTGGATATCATAAATGGCTTATTGAGACCTCTATCAGGAGATTTAATTATTGATAATAAAAAAATTTATCAGGATGAAGATGATAACACTTTAAAAATGTGGCAAAAAAATATTGCACATGTTCCTCAGAATATCTTCCTTGCAAATGATTCGATCTTAAATAATATAGCTTTTGGTGTAGAACCAAATTTAATAGAAAGATCGAGAGTTTATGAGGCAGCTAGTAACGCATATTTTTCTAATGATATTAATAAGATGCCATTAAAATATAAAACGCTTGTTGGCGAAAGAGGTAGTAACCTAAGTGGAGGACAATTACAAAGACTTGGAATAGCTAGAGCACTTTATCAAAAAAAAGATTTATTAATTCTTGACGAGATAACAAGCTCACTAGACAGAAATACCGAAAATCAAATAATTGAACTGTTGGATAGTTTGTCATCAGATTTAACAATAATAATAATTGCTCATAGATTAACAACACTTAAAAATTGCGATAAAGTTTTTGAATTAAATGCTGGCAAACTTACTCAAATAAAAGATAAAAAAGTTTTTAATAACTAATGATTTAAAAAATTTATACCCAATAATTCAAATTTTAGTTATGAAAATTGAAAAATTAAAATCTCTGGATATATTTATTTTACTTATGAGCTTAGAGGGGCTTCTTTTTAGAACTTCATTAGGAGCTTTGCCTATTTCTTTGATCGGCAGCTTTATTTTTTTATTAAGAATAATAATCACATCTAAAAGAATAATTATAAATTCAATTTATCTAAATTCTCTTTTGTTACTAGGATTATTTTTTACTTTTACGTCTTTTTTTATAGGTGATTCAATCATTGGAAATTTAGCAAGAATTTGGATATCAGTACTTCTAGCTTATTTTTTGCCTTACTTGGAGATTAATTCCCACCATTGGGCGGATGCAATTAAAAAAGTAATTATATTTCATGCATTATTTCTTATTTTTGATTTCTTATTCGAAACCCCTTGGGGTTGGGATTTCGAGGGTTATTTTTTTATTGGTTTTAATGAACCAGATTTTCATAGAGCTCAAGGTCTATTTGGAGAACCAAGTTATTATGGTTTTACAGTTAACTGCCTATTATTAATTCTGACAATATTAAGAAAATGCTCTTATTATGATTGCTTATTAGTATTGTCGACAACTATTCTTTCAACAAGTCTTTCTGGATTTTTGTGTTCTTTAGTAATTGTGATAACAAACTACAGCTTCGGAATAACAATATTTTTAAAAAATATAATTCTAAAGGGTAAATTTAATAAAAAAATTGTTTTTATTATTCCATTATTTTTATTTTTTTTAGGAGCTCTCCTTCAACTTAGGGAAGGTTGGTTGATTTCGAGAATTTTTAACCCCCTTGAAGATTCTTCTATGCTTGGTCGAACAATTGGCATTTTTCCTTATGCAAAATATGTCTATCAAAATTCACCTTTTATTGGTTTAGGTTTGGGTTCTAATTATTTGGAAAATTTAGATTTAGGTAATTTACAAATTTTGATAGGCGAAAAGATGGTAAAAATTATTAGTACTACCGCAAATGCACTTATTGGTATATTTTTAATGGGCGGATTTATCGGCTTGCTTTTATATTTAATATATATTTTTAGCGGTTTACAAAAAAAATATCTACCAGCTTATTTTCTTCTACTAGCAAGCTCAGGCAAATCATTTTTTATATTTTTATTTATTATTCCTGCTTTTAATAAATATATTATGAATAAAAAAAATATGAATTCAAAGGATAAATTTATAAGGAATTAGTATTAAAAATATTCCTTATTACAATCTATTACAAATAAATTTTTACTGCAAATTAGCCTAGCCTTCTTCTTTTAACATTGTTAGATTATTTTTGTAGAAATTTAATATATGAAAAAAATAAGGATTTATTTTAAGGCTATTGTTTATATAATAAGAAGGTTAAATATTTATCCTCTAAGGTTTTTACAAAGAAGAATACCAGAATTTATAATAAATGATAATTTGAAAACACTTAAAATTAAATGCTTAAATGAATTACATGAAAATGGAATATCTTGTCTAGATTTATCTGATATTATTTCTGAAAATGAAATTTATAATTTGTATAAATATATAGAACTAAATAAAAAAAAGTCAGGAAATATTCAAACTAAATCATACATAAAAGACTATATTGGAGGTGATATTGACAGTGGGAAAATTTTACATTTTCCTGATGATGATCCTCTATTAAATTTAGCTTTGGATAATTTTTTTTTATACTTAATAAAATCATATTTGAAGCAAGATTGTTACTTAATAGATATTACTTTTTCAGAAACATTTTCTAAAAATCAAAAAAATAGAATGCAGTCTCAAAGATGGCATAGAGATCCATCAGTAAGAGGTCTCATAAAGATTTTCATATATTTTTCGGATGTTACAAAAGAATGTGGTCCTTTTGAATTTATAAATCAAACACATAATAAAATGAACTTAGAACCTTACAAAGGTCCTATTACAACTAAAAGATTTGGAGGCTCTTTTTATCCTGACCAAAAAAAATTAGCTCAACAAATAATAAAAGAAAAATTTTTTATTAACTCAATAATTGGTAATAAAGGAAAGGTTATTATTTCAGATACAACTGGTTTACATAGGGGCGGATTTTGCGAAAGTGGTACTAGACTAATGTCGACTTTTACTTACTACCCCAAAGGTGACCCATGGGGACCGAGAATTAAGGTTAAAAAAACCTCTAATACTTTGTCTAAATTTCAATTATCTTTCATTCCTTAATATTTTAACGACTATGAATTTTAAAAAAAAAATTTAAGATTGCATCATTTTGATGATTCAAAAAAAAGCATATGTTTTGTTATTTCTTCAGGAATATCCTTAAGAAATTTGTTGCTAGAGTCAAGTGTTACAAAATTAATTGAACTGGAAAAAAAATATAACATAATAATTATTACTGAAAAAAACTATTTAGATACCTATAGTCAAGATATAAATTTTGTTCAAATTGAGTATATAAAAAATAAATTAGTTTTAACTTTAAGTAAAATTCTAAATATTTTTGCGAGGTTAATTTTTGATAAACTTTATTATACAAATTCAAAAAAATTGAAATATAAATATAAATTTCTGACAAATCAGATATATAGTAGGATTTTTTTCAATTTTAGATTTTTTATCCCAAAAAGTAATTTATTACTTTTTTTTATAAGAAAAATAAATTATAAATTAATTAAGATTTTTAGTCCTGAAATTAAAAATCTAATTAGAACTTTAAATCCAGAGCATGTAATTTGCCTTGATCCAATTAATAAAAAAGAATCATCTTACATAATTCATAGTTATGACATTTGCAATACATCTGCAATAGTAAAAAGCTTTGATAACATAACGACGAAAGGTTTTATTCCATTCATTCCAAAGAATATTTTTGTATGGAATGAAATTATGGTAAGAGATGCAATGAAAGCATATGGTTACTATAAGCCTAATATTTATGCAATTGGAGCGTTTCAATATGACCATGCTAAAACAACTCATGATTTAGTTAAAACAAAATCTAATCAAATCCTATATTGTACAAATTCTTCAGATATTTATAATAATGATAGAAAAATTATTGAATATATATTAAGTTTCATAGAGCAATATGACTTTAAACTTTTAATAAGGGTTAAACAAACAGACGAGTTTCAGAAATGGGAAAAATATAGAAGTTTCAGAAATGTAGAAATTCATCCAAAGTTAGATTTTGAAAATCATGCAAATAAATACTGCTCAACTAAAAACCACCAGATATCATTAATGGAACAGATCAATGATTCATTTGTCGTAATTTCTTCATATTCCAGCATAATACTTGATTCTCTCTCTTTAAAAACACCATGTATTAATCTTGGGTATTCTAATACTGTTGAATATAATGGATGGTCTACTGAAAAAATGGAAAGTTTTGACCATATAAAACCTTTAATAAATCCAATATGTGTTGATAATGTCAGATCAAATGAACAACTTAAAACAAAAATTGTTCATAGATATAAATATGGATTTAATAAAGAGGAAGAAAAATCTAGGAAAAAATTTGTCAATGAATTTTTAGGTGCTAATTCTAGTTATTCAGCAATGGATAATATAATAAGGATTCTGAATTTAGATTAAATAATTTTTGTATAAATTGAAGTTTTTAAAAAAACACTAAAATTAATATCTTTTCTCTAGAAAAATTTTATTTGTTTTACTTTTACTAGTCATAAAATAAAAATATAAATTTAATGAATAAGATAAATAAGATAAATAAGGTAAAATGTAGATTAAATAATTTTTTAGTATTGAAAGAATCTATCTATCTATTTGGTGCTGGAGGAGCTGCCTCTTGGGCGTTACAAGGATTTATCAGAGAGGGAATAGAAATTAATGGTTTTTTAGATGATAATGCCAATAATTTGAACAAAATAGACGGGTTTCCAATTTACCTTCCAAATTCAGAAGAAATAGATATTAGTACTAGGGCTAATTCAAAAGTGGTTTTTATGGTAATGAATCCAAATGTAGAAGTAGATAAAATTGAGAAAAGAATGCTAGATCTTGGATGGAAGGAGTTTATTTCTTTCGAGGATTTTGTAAATCAAGAATATATAAATAATGGGAAAAGGTGTTCAATGCTTGATCCCATTCCTTTCGAAAATAATAAAACTTCTGTTCATGAAGCAAGATCTCTTTTAAGTGATAAAGAGAGTCTCAAACTTTTTGACGCATTTATAAGTTTTTGTTGTCAAGATAAAGTTTATGATTTTCCCGCGATCTCTCAGAAACCATATTTCCCTATAGATCTTCCACGGTGGTCTGAAAATCTAAGAATTATTGATTGCGGTGCATATACAGGAGATACTATTTTATCGGCTCTTGAGAATCAATATAAGATTGAAAGTTGCTACTGTTTTGAACCGGATCCTGGTAATTTTTCTAAGCTTGTAAAAACTCTTAAAACAATACCCAACAGCTATTGTTGGCCTTGTGGTGTATTTAGTTGTAATAAAACATTTAAATTTTCTTCGGGAGGAGATACTGGAAGTTCAATCAGTCATGAGGGAGATATCTCGATTCAATGTGTTGCCTTAGATGATGTTATTCCAAATTGTTCTCCAAATCTAATTAAATTTGATATTGAAGGTTCTGAGCAAGCCGCGTTGAAAGGTGCAAAAAATTTAATTAGAAAATATAGACCAATGATGGCGATATCTGTTTATCATCTTTCTACGGATATTTGGAAAATTCCACTATACATTAATAGTATTATTGGGCCAAGAGCTAAATACTTTCTAAGAAAACATAGTAGATCAATAGCTGATACAGTTTTGTACATCTACCCAGACTGAAATTATATAAATAAACTTAAAGATGTATTTATTTTTAAAAAGTTTTTTTGATAGGACCGTATCATTTATTTCTATTTTTGTCCTGTTTCCATTTTTTCTATTTACTTCATTACTGATAATAATAATAGACAAAGAAAAGCCATTTTTTCGGCAGATTAGGATTGGTTATAAAAAAAAGCAATTTTATATACTTAAATTTAGAACCATGACTAGAAGGGTAAAAATAGAAAGTAAAGAGACTTTAGGTGTAAATGATCCAAGAATTACGGCTTTAGGTAAAATTCTTAGGAAAACAAAAATAGATGAATTACCTCAATTAGTAAATATTTTCTTGGGAGATATGAGCTTTGTAGGACCAAGGCCTGAGATACCATATTATGCTGAAAACTATAATTCGAAAGAGCAGATAGTGTTCCAAGTAAAACCAGGTCTTACAGACTTTGCAACTTTGGATTTAATTAATATTGATAAAAAATTTGATAATAGAGAGATATATTCACCCGAAGAATTTTATAAGAATAAAATTCAAACTTTTAAAAAGAAAAAACAACTTGACTATATTCGAAAAATTTCTTTTTGGAATGATTTAAAAATAATATTTCTCACTATATTTTTTATTTTTAGGCAAGATAATGGATAAATTTTTTAAAATAAAAGGTACAAATAAGATTACTTCAAGAATTGGTATTGGTGGAGCACCCTCTGGTGGATATGGTTGGGGCGAAAGGAATGATGCTGCAGCGATTGAAGGGTTACTTACAGGATTAGAAAATGAAATATATTTATATGATACCGCTGATTGTTATGGATTAGGAAATGCCGAAAAAATACTAGGTCATGCTATTAAAGAATCAAAAGTAAATAGAGACTTATTGACCATTTCTACAAAGGGCGGTGTGGCTTGGGATGAACAATCTAGAATATATAAAGATAGTTCACCTTCATATATTGAAAAAGCCGTAGATAGAAGTCTTGAGAGGTTGGGACTTGATTATATAGATATATATTATTTACATTGGACTGACGGTAAAACTCCCATAGAAGAAACTTTTGAAAAATTAATTGAAATTAAGAAAGTTGGTAAAATTAAGTCATTAGGAGTATCAAATTTGTCTATTTCTGAAATAGAAAAGATTAATAATTTTGAATTATCTGCATTGCAAATAAAGGGGAATCTTCTAGAACCTTCAGAAATATATGAATTTAAACCTCTAGCAAATAAAATTAATGCATCACTTATAACTTTCAGTACGTTAGCCGATGGGATCCTGACGGGCAAATTTGACGAATCTACTAAATTTGATAAAGAAGATCATAGAAATAAATACCCCTTGTTCAGAAAAGACATATATAAGTTATGCCTGGAAAAAGTAAAATTAATAAAAAATCTTTCTTCAGAATATAATGCAACCATCTCTCAAATAGCAATAAGATGGGTATTAGAAACTGAAGGAGTTGATGCAATTTTATTCGGATCAATCTCAAAAAAAAATATATTAAATAATATCAATGCTTTTAATATAGATTTTGATGAATACTTATATGAAACTTTAATTGAAAAAATAACATTGTGAATTGTTATTAAATTAAATATTTTTATTAGTATTAAAGGTTCTCTTTACAAATTTTGCAAATTCATAGTAAATCTTTTCCCCATCAAAGTTATCTTCAAATTCTTTAAGTATTGAATTTCTTGAAAATTTACTTTTAAAATTATTATCTAATTTTATTATTGCGGAAGCTAAACTTTCTGCTGATTGGGAATAGTAATTGAACCCTAACTTTTTTTCTTTTATTAAAACTTTCATTTCACTTTCTAATGAAGATATTATTGGAAGTCCATATGCAAGATATTCAAAAAATTTATTTGGTAGAGACATTAATGCCCCTTTTGAGTATGGTGCAAGTCCTGCATAGGAATTATTAAGACAAAAGTTAAGTTCCTTTTTGTTAAGCCAGCCTAGAAGAGAAATATCGCTTGAATTTTTTATTTCTTCTAAAATATCTTTTGGAAGAGTTCCTTCCCCTGCGATAAGAAAATGATAATCTCTATAACCTTTTTCTTTTATAATCTTAGCTGCTTCTGCAATAGGACTTAAATCATAACTTTCGCAAAAAGTCCCTGAAAATAAAATATATTTTTTTTTGAGGGGTACATTTTTTTTCTTCAAAAATGTACCCCAAATTTTTTTATCATTTTCGATCTTTGGCTTTTTATAACCTATGTAAAATATGTTTTTTTCTTTAATAGATCTTTTTGAGTATTTTTCTCCCCAACTTAAATAAGATTTTGATATTGCACAAATTTCACTACTTTTTCTAAGTATGTATTTTAATCTATATATTTCAGTGAAAAATAAAAATTTATAAATCCATTTAATTTTTCTCGGTAAAATCCTTTTATATATGTCTGGCCACAAATCTCTTATATCTACAATACTAAGAATTTTATTTTTTTCTGCAAACTTTATTACTTCTTCAGCGAGTTCGAGGCAAGGTATTTGTGTAATTATTATATCTGGAACTAATTTTCTTTGGGTTGCAATTTTTTTAAATTCTTTTGCAATATATTTATTATGAAAAAGCCTTTTGAAGGAGGTGTCTTTCTTGTATCCAAGACCTTTTAAATATTGAATATTTAAGCCACTTACTAATTTTTCATTAACACTTTCTTTTTTATAGTGATTATGATTAATGTGATCGAATCCTGGAATCCATAATTCAACAATATTTTCTTTCAATAAAGCCTCACATATCCACCCGGTTCTCATTTTTCTAACATTTTCACCATCTATTGGTAATGGTTCATAAAGACTTATATACCATATGAGCATAATTAATTTTATTAATTCTATTTATTTTATTATTAAATATTTGAGTGTATAATAAAAATAATTATTTTTAAACTTTGGTTAAGGAGATAAAAGTAAAAGGGGGATTTAGAACTTCTGAAGAATCATTAGTTGGAAAAAATTACGCAAAATTATTTGAAGAGAATAAAAATCCCACTGAAAAGAAACTAGAAAATTTTCCGAAATATGTTAGAAGACAAAATATTACTCGTTTTTTGGCTCTTTATGAGATTTTTAAGTTAACTCTCAATATTAAAGGGTCCATTATTGAATGTGGAGTAAATGAAGGCTTTGGATTAATGAGTTGGGCAAAATTTTCTGCGATATTAGAGCCTACTAATCTAACAAGAAGGATTTATGGTTTTGATAGTTTTGAAGGATTTCCTGATGTTACAGATTTGGATATGTCCTCAAGTTCTAAACATGTAAAAAAAGGAGATTTAAAATCAGATTCTTTTGAAGAGCTTAATAAGTTAATTGATAATTATGATAAAACTAGATTTATAGGTCATGTGAAAAAAGTAAATTTAATTAAAGGGGATGCTTTAAAAACAATTCCAGTTTTCGTAGAAGAAAATCCACATTTATTAATATCTTTACTTTTTCTTGATTTTGATTTGTTTAAACCTACGAAAATAGCTCTAGATTACTTTATGCCAAGGATGCCTAAAGGTTCAATTATTGCTTTTGACGAATTGGATAACCCTTTATGGCCTGGAGAGACATTAGCTATGTTAGAAAAAAATATTTCAAGGAATTTTTCGATTAGAAGATTTCAATTTGATCCCTATATCGGTTACGTAATATTAGATTAAAAAATGTCAAAAGCGAATTTATCGTTTTTTAGAAACTTTTCAAAAAAAATAAGACTAAATGTTTTAAAAATGACCTCTAGAGGAAAAAGTTCTCACGTAGGCTCTGCATTATCTATTGTTGATATATTAACCGTTTTGTATTGTAAAATCCTTAATTTTGATGTTGAAAACCCTAAAGATCCCAAAAGAGATAGATTTATACTCTCTAAAGGCCATGCAGGAGTTGCTGTTTATGCTGTTTTAGCAGAAGTCGGTTTCTTTTCTAAAGAGCTATTAAAGGATCATTATCAGAATGGTTCAAAATTTTCAGGACATATTTCACATGTTGATATACCCGGCATAGAATTATCTACTGGTTCACTAGGCCATGGTTTAGGGATTGGCGCCGGCATGGCGTTGGCGGGAAAATTAAATAAAGATAAATACAAAGTGTATGTGCTAATGTCGGATGGAGAATTTGATGAGGGCTCAAACTGGGAAGCTATATTATTTTCTGCACACCATAAGCTTGATAATTTAGTTGCAATTGTTGACTATAATAAGCTGCAATCAATGGATACTAAAGAGAACACTTTGAATATAGAGCCCTTTGTTGATAAATGGAAGTCATTTGGCTGGGATATTTCTGAAGTAAATGGACATAATTATTCAGAAATTATTAAATCTTTGGAGGGATTCAAAAAAAACAATAGACCCAGTGCATTAATTTGTCATACTACGAAGGGTCAAGGAGTAAGTTTTATGAAAAACTCTGTCTTATGGCACTATAGATCTCCTCAAGGCGAAGAATTTAACAAGGCTCTTGCTGAGGTCGAAACTCTTTATTTGCAAAATGAAAAACTAGATAAAGAATGAGAGATTCATTTATAACTGAATTAAAAAAACAAGCTGAACATAATGAAAAAATCATTTTAATTACAGCTGATTTAGGCTTTAAGATATTTGATGAATTCAAACAAGATCTCCCAAAACAATTTTTAAATGTTGGTGTTGCGGAACAAAACATGACTGAAGTTGCCTGTGGTCTTGCTTTAGAAGGGTATAAAGTATTCACCTATTCAATAGGTAACTTCTCAACTTTGAGATGTTTAGAACAGATCAGAAATGATGTTTGCTACCATGATCTGGATATTACTGTTGTATCTAGTGGAGCAGGTTTTTCTTATGGCCAATTAGGTATTTCTCATTTCGCAACAGAAGATTTAGCAATAATGAGCGCTTTGCCTAATATGTCTGTATTCGTTCCTGCAGATTCATGGGAGTCTACCTTGATCACAAAATATTTGATAAAAACAAAAGGCCCAAAATATCTAAGAATAGATAAGAGCGAAGGTGGATCTGATCAAAAAAAAGAATTAAAATTTGAAGATGGATTTAGAAAGATTTTCAATGGAAGTAAAATTATAATCATTTCGATTGGTGGGATCTTAGAAGAGGCTATTAAAACAAGAGAAATATTAAAAAAAGAGAATTACGAGATCTCAATCATATCGGTTTTTAAAATAAAAGATTTAAATGAAAAAAAACTCGTTTCAATTATTAGGAATTTTGATCATATTATTACTCTTGAAGAACATACAATAGTAGGTGGGTTGTTCTCTAAGATAAGTCAAATTTGTATTAATAATAAATTTATGCCTAAAAGCATAATAAGTTTTGGAATTCCAGATACTTTTCCTAAAGTTGTTGGCAGTCAATCATATCTAAGAACATATTATGGAATAGATTCACAGGCATTAACTCACGAAATTTTAAAACTATAAACTTCAAAGACCTCTATGAAAAATATATATGAAATCCCAACATACCTTAGAAGATTATTACTAATAATATTTGATTCATTATGTTTGTTGGTTGCGATTATAATTTCCTTAAAAAATAATCAAAATTTAACAATTAGTTTATACCTTAAATTTTGGATATTTAGCAATTTTATCTACATTATTACAGGTCATTATAAAAGTATACTAAGGTACTATGATCGACTTTTTATATATAAAAATATTTTTAGAAATTTCTTAATAGTATTAATTATTATAGGTTTTGATTTATTTTTTAAGCAGAATTCTTTATCAAATATAAATTTATTTTTATTTATATTTTTCAATATTCTCCTTACATATTTTTTTAGATTATTTATTAAGGACTTTATAAGATCAATTCAATCTTTAGGTCTTAAAAATAAAAAAAATACCATTATTTATGGAGCGGGGGCAGCAGGAAATTTACTATCAAATTACATAAACTACACAAGCAGATATAACGTGCTTTATTTCGTGGATGACAATCCTAAATTGATTGATAGGCAAATAAATGGAATTTCAATAAAGAATGTAAAAGAACTTCCCAAATTAATTAAAAATTTAAAAATAAAAACTGTCATTCTTGCTATACCCTCCCTAAGCATGAAAAAAAGAAAAGAAATTCTTCTTTTACTTCAACACTTCAATATTGAAATTTTGAGAGTTCCAGAAATAGAAGATATTTCTCTAGATAAATCAAATATTAATAAATTAAAGTCCATTAAAATTGAAGATTTACTTTATAGAGAAGTTGTAAAGGCCGATCATAATTTGATGGATAAGGATATAAAGGATTCTGTAGTCTGCGTTACGGGAGCAGGGGGCTCTATAGGAAGTGAATTATGTATGAAAATAATTGAATTAAAACCTAAGAAACTAATTGTAATAGAACATTCAGAATTTAATCTTTTTGAACTTGAAGAGCAGATTAAAATAGCAATTACTGATGAAGTTGAATTTTTAACTTTACTTGGTGATGTTAAAGATTACATTCTTGTAAAAAAAACTTTTCTAGAAGAAAAAGTCGATATTGTCTTCCATGCTGCTGCATATAAACATGTTCCAATAGTCGAATTAAATCCAATATCTTGTATTTCAAATAATGTAAGAACTTCAGAAATAATCTGTAACGCGGCTTATCAATGCAACATAAAAAAAGTGATACTTATTTCAAGTGATAAAGCAGTAAGACCAAAAAGTATAATGGGAGCGACAAAAAGACTATCTGAATTAATATTTCAAGCCTATGATGAAGAGTCAAAAAAAAATAAGAAAAAAACTATCTTTGCGATGGTCAGATTTGGAAATGTACTTAATTCTTCTGGTTCGGTAATACCAAAATTTAAAAAACAAATTCGTCAAGGAGGTCCAATAACAATAACTGATAAAAGAATGATTAGATATTTTATGACGATCAAAGAAGCCTCCGAACTTGTTATCCAATCTTCTTCAATCGCTAAAGGGGGTGAAGTATTTCTTCTGGATATGGGTAAGCCTGTAAAAATCATAGATCTTGCAAGACAAATGATTAGACTAAGTGGATTTGTAGAAAAAGTAGAATCTAATAAAAATGGTGATATAGAGATTATTGAAACTGGCTTGCGAGATGGAGAGAAATTATATGAAGAACTTTTAATTGACGCAGAATCAAAACC
>MDTE01154873.1_pt1 | contig 19826 bp, 19 predicted proteins | sample 811231 | NCBI WGS metagenome assembly MDTE01 (sample SAMN05326651, study PRJNA326480) | marine metagenome | isolation source: seawater | place: Indian Ocean: Red Sea | collected 2010 | reverse complement strand
GTCTCGTGTAACTAATCCATCTGAACATTTAACTTTAGGTGAAGAAATAGAGGTAAAAGTTTTAAGTTTTGATAAAGAAAAGTTAAGGGTTTCCTTAGGTCTTAAACAAATCCAGAATGATCCATGGGAAAACGTTGAATCAAATTACTCAGTAGGTGGCATATATGAAGCTAATGTTTCCAACATAACTGATTATGGGTGCTTTGCACAATTAGAGGAAGGTATAGAAGGATTGATTCATTTATCTGAACTTGACTGGACAAGTAAAAATATCCATCCATCAAAAGTAGTTGAAATGGATGAAAAAATTAAGGTTATGATTTTAGAGATAGATCATGATAAGAGAAGAATCTCACTTGGTCTTAAGCAAACAAAATCAAATCCATGGAACGAATTTGATAACAAATACGGTATCGGTGATAAAGTTGAAGGAAATATTAAATCAATCACTGACTTTGGTATTTTTGTTGGTTTAGAGGGAGATATAGATGGGTTAATTCATTTATCTGATCTTGTAGATGAAGAAGATCCAAAAAAAGCACTTGAGGAATTTAAGAAAGATCAAAAATTAGAATGCATAGTTTTTGCTATTGATGCAGAAAGAGAAAGAATTTCATTAAAGTTGAGTGAATAAGAAAAATAAAGATAACTTTACTCGTTCGGACGTCGAAGACTCTTTAAGAAAAGAATTTCCAAATTTAACAAAGTCACAAGTAAGTTACGCAATAGACGTAATAACAAATTCAATTGTTGAATCAATTGCTCTTGATGAAAATGTTGAAATTAGAGGCTTTGGAACCTTTTCAAAAAAATTTATTAGACCGAGGAAATTCATTAACCCAAAAACAAAAGAAGTTTCATATATTGGTGAAACAGCTACAATGCATTTTAAACCATCAAAGATGCTGATAAAAAAATGATAATTGTAGCAATTGATGAAACAAATTTTCACAGTGCATCAGAAATAATAAACAATCTTGATCCAGAAAAATGCATGGTTAAAATTGGCAGTATTGCATTTAATTCAATTGGTCATGGCATTATTAAATATGCTCATCAAAATGGTTTTGATGTTTTTCTTGATTTAAAACTTCATGACATTCCAAATACCGTAAAAAAATCAATTAAATCTTTAACTTCTTTGCCTATTAAAATGTTAACGATTCATACTTCTGGTGGAATGGAAATGATGAAGGCAGCAATGGAGGCAGTATCAGGAATTGATATCAAGGTCTTTGGTGTAACTGCATTAACAAGCTTAAGCGATAATGATACACACAATATTTTTAAAAGAACTGTATCCGAACAAGTTTCTGCTATGTTAGATTTAGCAGAATTAAGTGGCATAGATGGTATTGTATGTTCTCCTCATGAATTAGAGATCGTAAGAAAAAGAAAATCATTATTATCAATTACTCCAGGTATCAGGTTACAAGATACAATTGATGATCAAAAAAGAGTTATGTCGCCTAAAGAAGCAATTGATTGTGGTGCAGATTACTTGGTTATCGGAAGGCCTATTACAAAATCAAATAATATCAAGAAATCTTTAAATGATATTTATGAGAGTATTCAATGAGTATGGAAAAATCTCCAACTTGTTTCTATGAAAATGAAAAAATCTCTTTTAGGTCTTACATTCAAGAATTCACTCCTGAATTATTTAAAGAGTTTGATTTAAAAGCAGATAATTTAGGACTACATTTAAAAATAGATGAATTATTTAATGGTAAAAATTTAAATTACACAGAAGGCTTGGCTGCATGGCATCCTAAATATAGAGATGAATATAATCCAATCTCTAATGATTCTCCCTCTAATAGAAATCAACAAAAACAGTTAGCATATTTAAATGATCTATGTGATTCTGCAAAAAATATTATAACTATTGGTATCGGCGGATCTTTTGAGGGTCCAAAGATGCTTCTTGAAACAATAGAAACTGGCACGGAAAACACTAATTTAATATTTATAACTGGTTCTGATATTTCTGAATTTAGAATAAAAACAAAAAAACTTTGTCCAAAAGAAACAATTTTTTTGGTAGCATCAAAATCATTTAAAACCGATGAGACAATTTTAATTCTAAAAGAAGCTTTGTCTTGGTCAGGAGAAACTAACAAATTTGTTGCAATTACTGCTAATAAAGAAGAGGCTCTAAAACATAATATAAATAATATAATTGAATTTGACGAAGAAATAGGTGGGAGGTATTCAATATGGTCAGAGATTTCTGTATTGATTTATTGTTTAAAAAAAGAAAATTTTGATGCTTTTATGTCAGGAGGCAAACAAGCTGACTATGACATGAAAAAAAATAAAGCTTATTTAAAATTTGTTAAGTATCTAGCCTATAGTGATATTTGGTTAAATAATAAGTTAAATAAAAATTCAAGAGTGGTTTTGACATATGCTTGGAATTTGAGGTCGTTGCCTAGCTACATTCAGCAACTTGAGATGGAGTCTCTTGGCAAACAGCCATCAAAAGATTCAGACTTAAAGAAGACAGGTCAAATAATCTTTGGCGGTTATGGACCCACAGCACAGCATTCATATTTTCAATTATTGCATCAAGGAACTCAAAATATATGCGCTGATATTATTGTTAATACAGAGGATAAAAAAAGTTTAGCTTATGCTCAAGCAACTACACAATCAAAACTTATGTCAGAAGGTGCTGAAGGTTTTCAAGATCACGAAAAAATTAATGCCAACATACCAACTAACCTTTTCATGATCAATAGCGATTCTTCATATGACCTTGGCTACCTATTAGCAACTTGGGAGCATAGAACATTCATAACAGCTTCAATGTTAGAAATTAATCCTTTTGATCAATTTGGGGTAAACGCAGGCAAGATTTATACTAAGAAATATCTTTCTAAAAAAAATTGAAATCAGAAATATTTTTTTTGCTATGTCTATCAATTTGAAAAAAATTCCAAACACACCTGGCGTTTACAAGTTTTTTAATAATCATGAAATTATTTATATAGGTAAGGCAAAGAATTTAAAAAAAAGAGTTTCTTCATACTTTGGAAAGTCATTCAAAGATAGGAAAACTTCTCAAATAAAATTTCTTACTGACAAAATAGAAACATTCACTACTAAAAATGAAGTTGAGGCACTCTTGCTTGAACAAATGCTCATAAAAGAAAATAAACCAAAATTTAATATTTTATTAAGAGATGACAAAACCTATCCTTATATTTATTTTTCCTTAGATCATGAATTTCCAGGCATTTACTCTAAAAGAACCAAGAATGCTGTAGATAAAAAATATTATGGACCTTTTGTGAGCTCTGAAGCAGTAAAAAAATCTATTAAAGAAATTCAAAAAATTTTTAAACTCAGAAATTGTAGTGATAATACTTTTGCAAATAGGACAAGACCTTGTATAGAGTTTCAAATGAAAAGATGTTCTGCTCCTTGCGTCCAGAAGATAAATAAAGTTGATTATTATGAGGACATTACAGGCGCTAAATCTTTTCTATCATCTTCAGATACGAAAACTTTTCAAAGGCTTACAAGTGATATCGAGAAAGCGGTTTCAAAACTTGATTTTGAAAAAGCTGCTGAAATTAGAGATCGTCTTAAAAGATTTAATCTTTTAAAGGAAGAACAATCAGTAGTTACTCTAGCAAATGATATTGATATTTTTTCAGTTAGTTCTGAAATGAGTTATCTTGGTATTTCAATAATAGTAGTAAGGAATGGAAAAATTAGAGGTACCAAAACACACCTAATTAAACAAGCTCATTACAATTCCCTTGATGATGTATATCAAAGTGCAGTGTTTAACTTTTATGATAACCAGATAGATATTCCTAAAAAGATTCTTTGTACATATGTTTTAGATGACAAAAAAATTCTGGAGGATATGTTCCAAAAGAAACATGAAAAGAGAGTAAAAATTATACATTCACCAAGTAAATCGATTAGACCGATATTCAATTTATGTAAATTGAACGCAATGCAGGTAATTAAAAACCATATCAGTAAAGAAGATAAATACACATTTGCATTGAATGAGTTAAGCAACTATTTGGGTAAAAAAGATATCAACAAAATTGAAGGATATGATGTAAGCCACATTTCAGGTGATAATGCAGTAGCCTCATGCGTTGTTTATTCTAAAAAAGGCCCTTTAAAAAATAATTACAGACTATTTAACATACCTCAAAAACTTTCGGGTAATGATATTGGTTCCCTAGAACATGTCATTGAGAGAAGATTGAAATACTATGATGATCCAAAAACAAAACCTGATTTGATTCTTATAGATGGTGGAAAGTCTCAATTAAGGTTCGTTAATGAGGTCATTAGTAAATCAGAGCACAAGAAGATCGATGTAATTTCAATAGTCAAAGGTGCCAATAGAGTCAGAGCTACTGAAACTATTATCGAAGAGAATGGAGTGCTTGAAATAGATAAATATTCGAAGGCTTTTTTGTTATTGCAAGAAATAAGAGATGAATCTCATAGATTTGCGTTACAAGCTCAAAGAAAGAAAAAAAGAAAAAATATTACCAAATCAAAATTAGATGATATTCATGGAATAGGAGCCCTTATAAAAAAAAGATTACTAAAGAAATTTAAAAATATACAAAATATCAAAGAATCGACTCATGATGAACTTATCTCAATTAAGGGCATAAATACAAATCTTGCGAAAAAAATAATCAACACATTAAATGAATAGTTGTCTATTTTTTTTCAAGGTACCATCTCTCGAACTCTTCTTTTGGTGTATCATTTTTTTCCAAGCTTAGATCAGTATCATTGCTTGACAAAAATTCTTCACAGGCGATTCTCGCCCCAGGAAATTTAATTGAATAGTATTCATCAAGATGAACATATCCACCTACCTGAAGATATTTAGATATATACGGCAAACAAATTTTGTAACCATCATATAAATCACAATCAATATTTGCTGAAAAAATTTTTTTTTGTTTTTCTTTAAAAAACGCCGGGACAGTCTCTCTAAAATCACCCTCAATAAGCTCAATATTATCTAGTCCAAAAAATTCAATTTTACTTTTAACAGCATCATAAGATGTATCGTTAAATTCTCCCGAGGAAGATATATTTGCTGGAGAAGAATCAATATTAGAAAGTTCTTTTTTTAATCTTGTAACTAGTTCAATTCTTCTTGATATTTCACTTTCAAATAAGTCACCCCTGAGCTCATTGAATTTATCCAGTGAATCATTCTCATGATAATTTGGAAAACCAGAAAACGAATCAAATCCATATATTTTTTTACTGGATCCAAGTCTTTTTAGTAAAATGCCCATAGAAATTATTGATTGTCCTCTGAAAACACCAAATTCAAATATGTCTCCACTTATATCATTAATATTCTTTTTGCAGTGATCAAACCAAAATCTCAATCTTGAATTAGAATTAGAATTATGATTCTCAATTTTTAAAATATTAAAAATGTAATCACTTGAATCATTTTCTAGAATTGAAACGATATCCTTCATAAAACACCTTCGATATATAATTTTGTTTAATTATATATGACATGCATCTCACACTCTAATGTTAAAATGTGATTATGATTTATTTTATTAATGCTCTTTCATTATCAAGAATCATCTTTGCAGCTGTGATTTTTGTTCTTATTAGTAACTCACAATCTTATAATTTATGTCTCTTTTTATTTGCTCTATCATCAGTTTCAGATTATTTTGATGGATACCTTGCAAGAAAATATAATGTTACTTCTGATTTTGGCGAAATAATTGATCCAGTAGCTGATAAAATATTATTAATATTTATATTGATTGCACTTTCTATAAACTTTTCTAGTTATCTAGTAGGCTTCTTAAGTTCTTTAATAGTTTCACGAGAAGTATGGGTTGCAGCTCTTAGAGATTTTAACTCAAGAAATGATAACTCAAGGGCAACAAAAGTAATATTTATATCTAAAATTAAAACAACCATTCAGTTTTTTACTATTTTTATATATTTAGCTGGCTTAAGTTTTGAAAAAAATTTAATGTTAATTATTGGAGATCTTTTATTAATGATTTCAGCTTTAATAACAATTTATACAGGATATCTTTATACTGTCAAAACTTTATACTCAGATAATTAATTTTTAAATATTCAGATCTTTGGGAATAAAAAGAAGGTTATCCATTCCTCTTCCATGTTTTTTTATATTTTGAATGATTTTATCTTCATTCATTATCGATGATTTATCAATTGAATAACAATCATGATGTTTAAGTAATTTAAAAATCTTTAATGAAGAAGAATTATCAACCTCAACTAAAATAATAGTTTTACGAAAACTCTCAATGGACTGCATATTAATACTGCTAAGTATTTCGTACTCATATCCTTCAGTATCTATTTTAATTAAATCAGGCATGCCATGTTTATTTATTGCTGTTTCTAAAGACTCAACTTCTACAACGATATTTTTTTGACTATTCTTAATCTTGCTTAGCTTAGATTTCCTACCCCCACTTATAATGTCGATATTCATATTAAGTGAGGTATTAGATGAACCAATGCCCTTGTTGAAAATGTCTACATTGTCAATATTATTTTTAAGGATATTATTTTGCAGGTTATTAAATGCTTCAGGATTTGGTTCAAATGAAATAACTTTTCCATTTTTACAAAGCATAGATGAAAATATTAGTGCGTATTGACCTATATTTGCACCAATATCAAATATTAGAAAATACTCTTTCACTAAAGGTTTAATTCTATTAACGCAAGTTGGCTCATAGTCTACTTCTTTACTAAAAAACATTTTCAAAAATTGGTCTGATTGAAAGTAAATTCTATATTTTGTACCTTTCAATTTACGAGAAACAATTTTATTTTTAAAAAACGTAAGTGTTAGATAATGAATAATCTTATGTAACGTTTTTTTTATTACTGAAAGCATTTTATTCAAAAGTGAATTTCTTTAATTTTGAATCACTGCTAATGTTAATTTCGGATGGAATAAAAAATAAGTCAGTTCTTTTAAACTCATCATCAATTTTAGATTTAATTAATTTGTTATAAGCATAAAAATTGTAATTTTTGTTTTCAAAAAAGTCTTTAATAAAAGTAATATCATCTTTAGGATTGCTCAAAGTTGTTGGATTAATTTCCATATACAAGACAGGCCTTTGACTATTTATTAAATTATCTGCGCCCTTGAGGAAATTTGTTTCAAAACCTTCAATATCAACCTTTATAAAAAATAATTTTTCTATATCAAAAATCTTAGTCAGATCATCTAATTTAAAAACTAAACAAGATGATTGTTTTTCACTTAGAACTCTTTCAGACAAATTAATCATACTTACCCTACCTGTATTATTTTTGTCGTCATTATTCGATATTTCTTCAGTATACTCTGGAAAGCCAATTGAAATTTTCTCATTTTTGTTACCTAAACCTAATGTAATTATCTCAATATTTGTTGAGCTAAGATTTCTTTCTATATACTTTATATTCGGAATATATGGTTCGAATGTCATAATTCTTCCAGTAGTTTTTGTTGCATAGTAATACTGCAAAGACGTATATCCAAGATTTCCCCCAACATCAATAATAAGATCATTTTCTTTGAAATTAAGATCATCGAATATTTCAGCCCACTTCTTAATTTGGTTCTTGCTTATTGCATACCTAGCTGCATTAAGTTGCTTAAAAGTAGGAGATACAATCTTAATATTTTTGATAGGTATGAAAAGACAATAGTATCCATAAAAAAATTTATATGGGTATAGAATTAATTTAGCAAAATATCTTAATATTTTTTTTAAATGATTCATTTATTCATTTTACACTAAGATAAATTTAATTGAGGTTATTAATTAATTTATAAAGTACAATCCATTCAGTAAAATTGTAATTCTTGGCTGGGTGGCAGAGTGGTCATGCAGCGGCCTGCAAAGCCGTTTACGCCGGTTCGATTCCGGCCTCAGCCTCCAAATATGTCTATTTTAAATATATATTGAGGTATAATCATACTCAAAATGCCCGGGTGGTGGAATTGGTAGACACAAGGGACTTAAAATCCCTCGAAGGCAACTTCGTGCCGGTTCAAGTCCGGCTCCGGGTACCATAAAAGAGTAGGCTTCAAATAGTATGAAAAAGGTTGTAGTTGTTAGTGGAGGCTTTGATCCAATTCATTCTGGACATATATTTTTACTTAATGAAGCTAAGAAGCTTGGCGACATACTTATAGTTGCATTAAATGATGACCAATGGCTTCAAGATAAAAAAGGCAAAGAGTTTCTAAATTTTTCTGAAAGAAAAAACATTTTAGAAAACCTTAGAATGGTTGATGATGTTATTGGGTTTGAAAATGATAATTCTGGCAGCTGTATAAATGCCTTAAAAAACCTTAAAAGAGTTTATCCAAATGATGAAATAATATTTTGCAACGGAGGGGATAGAAACATTGATAACATTCCTGAAATGGCAGTTGAAGGTATTTCTTTTGAATTTGGTGTAGGGGGAGATAACAAAGCAAACTCAAGCAGTTGGATCTTAAAAGATTGGAAGTATGAAAGAGCAGAAAGGCTATGGGGAGAATACTTCAATTTATTTAATGATAAAAATACAAAAGTTAAAGAATTAATAGTTTATCCAGGAAAAGGAATGAGTTATCAAAGGCATTTTAAAAGGAGTGAAATTTGGCTTGTAAGTAGTGGTAAATGCAATGTTAACTTTTCAAAAGATGATACTGAAAAGTATGAGACAAAAGTCTTAAAAAAATTTGATCATTTTCATGTTCCTGTTACATCATGGCATCAAATTTTTAATCCTTATGAAGAAGAATGCAAAATAATTGAAATTCAATATGGTGAAGCAAATGTTGAAGATGATATTGAAAGAGTTAGATATTTTGAGGACTCAAAAAAATGAAAATATCAATATTTGGAACAGGTTATGTTGGGCTTGTAACTGGAGTATGTCTAGCAAATGCTGGCCACAAAGTGATTTGTGTAGATATCAATAAAAATACTATAGATACACTAAATTCTGGTAAAGTTCCTATTTATGAACCAGGCTTAGAAAGAATTCTTAAAAAAAATATTAAAAATAAAAATATTTCTTTTACATCAGATTCATCAAAAGCAGTAGATCATGCAAAACTAATTTTTATCGCAGTTGGAACTCCGCCAGCTGAAGATGGGTCTGCTGATTTGAAGCATGTATTAAAAGTCGCAAAAACTATTGGTAATTCAATTAACGCTTATAAAGTTATTATAAACAAATCAACTGTTCCAGTAGGAACTCAAGAAAAAGTAAAAAAAGAAATTTTGAATTCAATAAAAAATAAAGGTTCAAGTGTTAAATTTTCAGTTTGTTCTAATCCTGAATTTTTGAAAGAGGGCGCTGCAATAAACGATTTTACTAATCCTGATAGAATTATTTGTGGTATCGAAGATGGAGATTTAAAGGCAAAAAAATTGTTATTAGAATGTTATGAAAAGTTTAATAAAAGCCAAAATAAAATATTATTTATGAACCCAAGGTCTGCAGAACTTACCAAATATGCTGCAAATTCAATTTTGGCTACTAAAATAAGTTTTATGAATGAGTTAAGTAATCTTGCAGATCTTTTAAATATTGATATCGATGATGTCAAGCAAGGCATTGGCACAGATACAAGAATTGGGGATAAATTCATTAATCCTGGTTGTGGGTATGGCGGTTCATGTTTTCCTAAAGATGTTCAAGCATTAATTAATATCTCTGAGAAAAATAATTTTGATCCAAAAATACTAAAATCAGTTGAGTCTGTTAATAAATATCAAAAGAACCTTATTTTCAAAAAAGTTAAATATCATTTTAAATCAAATTTAAGATCGAAAGTTATTGCTTTATGGGGGATATCTTTTAAACCAGAAACAGATGATATAAGAGAAGCTCCAAGTATAAATTTTATAAATAGTGCATTAAAAGCAGGAGCAGAAATAAAAGCTTATGATCCAATAGCCAGCAAATCAATAGAAGGAATGTTTGAATCGAAAAAATTTCATATTTGTAAAAGTGCTGAAGAGGCTTTAGTGGACTCTGATTGCCTGACAATTTTTACAGAATGGGAAATTTTCAAACATTTTGATTTAAGTAAAATTAAAAAGCTTCTTAAAAAACCTTTAGTTTTTGACGGTAGAAACATATTTGAGCCACGTAATGCATCCAGTATAGGTATTAAATATATTGGTATCGGTAGAAATAATTTAGAGTAAATTATGAAAATATTCTTGACAGGAATTGCAGGCTTTATTGGATTTCATGTTGCAAAAAAACTATGTGATCAGGGTCATGATGTAATTGCGATAGACTCTATCAATAATTATTATGACGAAGACCTTAAAAAAGCAAGGCTAGAAAACTTAGGTATTAATAATTCTCAAAATAATAATTATATTATTTCTACAAAGTATGAAAATTTAACATTCAAGAAATTAGACTTAACAGATTCAGACAACCTTAATATTTTATTTGAAGAGCATGATTTTGAAATTGTTTGTAATCTGGCAGCTCAGGCTGGAGTTAGGTATTCAATTTCAAATCCTTCAACATATATAGATTCAAATATTTATGGCTTTTTAAACTTACTTGAGGCATCAAGAAAGAATTCAATTAAACATGTAGTATATGCGTCAAGCTCTTCTGTATATGGACTCAATGCAGATTATCCATATTCTGTTAGTCAATCTACCGATCACCCGGCAAGCCTTTATGCTGCTTCAAAAAAGTCTAACGAATTAATTGCTCATAGCTATTCACATATTCACAAAATTCCAACTACAGGATTACGCTTCTTCACTGTTTATGGACCATGGGGAAGACCAGACATGGCATATTTCATATTTACAAAGGCAGCATATGAAGGTCAAGAGATACTAATATTTAATAATGGTGATTTATTTCGAGATTTCACATATATAGATGATATTGTTGATGGCATAAGTGTAATTCTTGAAACTCCCTTTAGGCAAGTTTCCAAATGGGATAACATAAATCCCGACAATTCTTTTTCTTCAGCGCCTTACCGAATATACAATATTGGTAATAATACACCAATAAATTTAATGGATTTTGTAGAGATTATTGAATCGATAACAAATAAGAAGATAAAAAAGAAAATGATGGGTATGCAGCCGGGCGACATATATAAGACTTTTGCAGATATTGACAATATCAAAGATCAATTTGGGTTCAATCCTAAAGTAGATATTAAATCAGGACTAACAAAATTTAATAAATGGTATAAAGAATATTACAACTGCTAGGCATTAAGTATTCTTTACTTTGATAAAAAAAACTAAACCCTCTGACAAGCCGGGTCTAAATCTATATATAATTTTATTAAATAGAGTTCTCTTTAAAAATGTTTTAAATTTACCTCTTCTTAAAGTTAAAGAATAATATCTTTGTTTTACTCTTACTAGCCCAGCATCCCTTATCAGCGAGTTTAAAACAACACTCGAATAGTAGTAGTAATGATCAAGTCTTGTCATTTCTGTATGACTAAAAATCATACCAATCATATTTCTCAGACCAAATGCATTTGGAACAGTTATCAATATAGTCGCATCATTAACTTTAGCAATTTCTCTGAGAGCTTTAAGTGCTTTCATTGGGTTACCCATATGCTCAAGGACCTCACCAAGCACAATCAAATCAAGATTTGGATCAATTGATGAAGGATCAATGTCCTCGACATTTACGGATAAGAGTTCTAAATTTGGATTTTTGTTTCTTAATTCATTAATTCCATCGTCGTCGATATCAATTCCCAAAATATTATTTGAAACTTCAGCTATTTTTTCATGTAGACACATCTCATTATTCTCTGAACCATCTTCTTTGATCCTTTCAATTTTTGTTCCAATGCATCCAATGTGAAGAACATTTTTATTAGAACAAGTATCTACTATGAAGGTTTCTCTATCATTTATAATGGGTAAAGATTTTTCTATTTTTACTTTTTGTATATTAAGGGATTTATCGTTGTGTGGAATTTCTCTAGTCATAAGCAAGAACCTCTTATTTATTATTGTGTTTAAAATTTTCTATAAACAGTGCATATAAAACCCCGATCACAAATCCAATTATTGTGATAAATATAAAAATAATAGATCTTCTAGGTGTGTCATGCTTTTCAGGAACTAGAGCTGGATCAATTGTTGTAAGCACATATTCAGGATCTGAGTCCATAAGAGCAATTTCTTTGTATGCATCATTTAAAAGAGCACCAATTATTAACTGAGTCTGTGAAGACTGACTTTCAGAGATTGCTGACTTATAAAATTCAACAAGTCTTGTATTAGTTTTAATATCCTTTTCTTTAACAAACTCATTAAGTTCTTGAATAATTTTTATATTCCAATATTGAGCTACTTGAGGATCATAAAAAAAAGTACTAAGAACCATTGATCCATCATCATCACTTATTTGGAGCCTCATATTATTTTTTAGAAATAGTTCATAACCTTCAAGAAGCGAGGGGTTTTTTTTATCCATAAGATACTTAGCGTTCCATTGATTTTTTTTTGAATCATAAATCGAACGATCAAAGATTATTCCATTATTATCAGCACCAACGGCTGCAAGAACTTCAGGTAGGATATCGTTCTTACTTATAAAATTCATAATAAATTTTCTTGACTTCAATGTTTTAATTATGATTTCTTTACTTTTTCCACCACTTGATACCTCCATATTAACGCCAGCCAATCTCGCAAGACCCCCCAGATTAGATGATGAAGAACTACTTTTTTGTTCGGTGGTGATCACAAGTGATTCAGCTTTATATACATTTGGTAGGTAAATAGCATATCCAATACCAATTAAGGAAAATATAAATGTAAATGACAAGATGCTATATTTGAAATTCCAAAGAGATCTCAATATACCAGAAAGATCTATATAGTCTCTGTCGTTGTAGTCTAAGTTAGCCATATTCATTATTATTATAAACCTAAAAAAGAATGGAGGAGCATTCTTCTTTTAAAGTTTGTTACAATATGCTCGATTAGGGGGAGTTCCATAGTATGAAAACAAAAATAATTGCAGAAATTGGCTGGAATCATATGGGTGAAGCATCTCTTGCTAAAGACATGATCTCAAGCGCAGCAAATGCTGGTGCAACCATAGCAAAATTTCAATATTGGGATCCTAAGCATTTAATTAAAGGAGAATGGGATGTTGATGGAAGAAGAGAAATATATGAAAAAGCAGCCCTAAATCCTGAAAAAATTTTAGAACTTCAATCAATATGTGGTGAAAATAATATTGGATTTCTTATAAGTGTCTTTGGAACCAACGGAGCTAAGGTTGTCAAAGATTTGAATATAAATAGTATAAAAATACCATCTCATGAAGTGGCAAATAAAAAACTTATAAATTATTGTTCAGAAAATTTTGATGAAATATATTTTTCCTCAGGAGCATCAACTGAAGGTGAAGTGACTTATGCCAATCAAGTATTTAAAAATAACAAAAATAATTACTGTTTAATGCATTGCATTTCTTCGTATCCATGCCCTAGTGAAAAATCGAATTTACCAAGATTAGAATGGTTAAATTCTTTACATGAAAATATTGGATTAAGTGATCATACTCAAAGTTTAATTGCGCCTTCAATATCGTTATCCTATGGCGTGAGCGTCATCGAAAAGCACTTTACAACTGACAAAAATCTCCCGGGTAGAGATAATAAGTTTGCTTTGGATCCAGCAGAATTTGAATTAATGGTTAAAAACATTCAAGAAAGTGAAAAAATGAATATCAATCATGGCATTGATTTTATAGATATCGAGACTGATACAGTAAAAAATTACAGAGGAAGATGGGAGCCAGCAGATTATGAGTCGTAAAGTAGAAATTTCAGTTGTAATTAGAGCAAGAAATGAAGATAGATGGATAGGGCATTGCATTCAGTCTGTTCTGGATAATATTGAGTCCCCAGAAATAATTGTTATTGATAATATGTCAACTGACGAAACAATTCCAATAGTAAAAACCTTTCAACATGACCCTACTCTTTCAGATTCAAAAGGATATACATCTACTAAGGTAATTCAAATTGAGGATTACTCACCAGGAAAAGCTCTTAACATGGGGATTTCTAATGCTTCAGGAAAATATGTTCTGATAATATCTAGCCACTGTGTTCTTCGAGAGTTCCCGGAAGAATTAGTAAAGCAGTACTTACAAGAGCACATCGCAGTATTTGGGAATCAAACGCCTTTTTATAATGGAAAGAGGATCTCTAAAAGATATTTGTGGAGCCACTTTATAGAAGAAGAAGTTGTAAATATGTTCAGTGATATAGAAGAGAGATATTTTTTTCATAATGCCTTATCTTTTTTTAAGAAATCCGACATCACTAAATTTCCATTTAATGAAAATTTAACTGGCAAGGAGGATAGATATTGGGCAATTGATATAGTGAAAAAAGGGAAATCGTACATTTATGCGCCAAGTCTATCAGCTGATCATCATTACACAGAAAATGGCAATACCTGGAAGGGTATAGGTTAAATTTATGGAGATTTTAGGCATTACACTCGCAAGAGGTGGCTCTAAATCAGTAAAAAATAAGAATATTAGAGAAATTTTTGGGAAACCATTAATAGCATACACTATAGAAGAGGCTTTAAAGTCAAAATTAATTAAAGACTATATAGTATCTACAGATTCAACTGAGATAATTAAAGTTGCCAATAAGTACGGAGCCGAGACTCCGTTCAAGAGGCCTGATGAATTGTCATCAGATACTGCTTCTTCAGCTGCGGCATTACAACATGCAGTATTTTTTATGGAAGAAAAAAATAATAAAAAATATGATTATGTTGTTGAACTTATGTGTACGAACCCTCTTAAGAATGCGGACGATATTGATAATATTATTAAAGATAATATTGAAAGTAATGCTGATGGTGTGATCGCAGTTCATCAGTTGGATGATCATCATCCAGCAAGAATAAAAAAATTAGAGAACGGATACATTAAGGATTTCTGTGTTGATGAGCCTAATGAGGCAAGGAGACAGGATCTGAAACCAAAAGCTTATATTAGGAGCGGTTCTATATACTGCATGCGAAGAGACTATCTCATGATTGATAATAAAAGATATGGTGGCGACAACAGCAAAGGTTATATTCTACCTCCAGAAAGAGCTATTAATATAGACACTGAATATGATTTTATGTTGGCTGAGTTAATTATTGCAGAAAAAGAATGAAAATTTTATGCATTACTCCAATAAAGCATATAGCTGGCTTAGAGACTAATTTAAGAAAAATAGGCGCATTGGATATATTAGAGGATCCTTCTGAAGATGATGTGAAGAAAATAATTCATAATTACGATGCAATATTTACCAATCCAAACAAATCTAAAGTTTACATTGGAAAAAATATTCTTGAGAATGCAAAAAAATTAAAGATTGTTTGTACTGCATCTACTGGAACAGTTCATATTGATAAAGAGTATCTTAATCTTAAAAAAATTAAATTACTTTCTCTGACCAAGGAGCTAGCTATTATAAACAAAATTTCGTCAACAGCTGAACATGCTTTTGCATTAATGATGGCATCCATCAGAAAAATAGTTCCAGCTCAACAATCAACAAAAAATTATATATGGAATTATGAACCATATATAGGAAGGCAACTAAACAATTTAAATATTCTTATTTTTGGCTTTGGAAGATTAGGTAAAAAGTTTGCTAGATATTGTGATGCATTTGATTCAAATATATTCGTGTATGATCCGTATGTTGAGATAGATAAGAAATTTAACCAAGTAAATAATCTCGACGAAGTAAAAAGTTTAATTGATGTCTTAAGCATTCATGTTCATGTAACCGAAGAAACGAAATATTTTTTTAATAAAGATTTTTTTAAAGGCTGTAAAGATTCATTATCCATCATTAATACCTCGAGAGGAGAACTAATTAATGAAGATGACCTAATAAATTTTTTAAAACAAAATCCTAAATCATCAATTGCGTCAGATGTTGTTGATAAAGAAATTTTTGGATTTGAAAATAGCAGTCTTTTCAAATTTTCATTAGATTCTGAGCAAGTTTTATTAACTCCGCATATTGCTGGAATGACTTCTGATGCTCAAGAAATTGCTTATAATCATGCTGCATATCTGTTGAATGAGCATGTAAATAATTCTAATGATTAGAAATAAAAAAAGAATACTGTGTATTGTTCCAACATACTATCCTGCGTCTAAGTTTGGGGGACCTATTCAAGCATTGAGAAGCTTAAATTACTTTTTAACAAAAAATAACTTTGAAATTGAAGTTGTGACAACAAATGCAGGACTTGAAGATAGATCTGAATACAAACTTAACAAAAATATAAAAAAGCTTGACGGAATAAAAACTATATACTTTTCGAGGATTAAACTTTTTGATTTTTTTAATTCGAGTGGTTGGCACTTTTCTATACCTCTATTTATATATGTTTTACAAAATGCCAAAAATTTTGATGTCATCTATTGTAGATCAATATGGAACTTCCCTACGATTGCTGCTTACATAGCTTCGAAAATTTATAATAAGAAACTCATCATTGCTGCAACTGGAAAATTAACTCCATGGGTTTGGAGTCAAATGACTATAAAAAAAAACATCTATTGGAGATTTATAGCAAGAAGAATAGTTCAACATTCATCAATACATTATGTTTCAAAAGAAGAAGAAGAGTTGTGCCATAAATTTCATCAATTCAAAAATACTCCGATGATAATCAAAACTGGAACAGATAAAATTATTAGTACTAACAGAGAGATTAATGATGATTACAAGTTTAATGAAAACGATAATGAAGTAAATAAATTATTATTCATGGGAAGAATTCATCACATGAAGGGAATCGATACATTAATAGATGTTTATAAAGATTTAATTAAGAATGGAAAAACTGTATGTTTAATAATAGCTGGACCTAAGGACGGTGATTACTTTGAAAAAATAAATTTAATTTTAAAAGAAAATAACCTAGATTATTTAAATCTTTCTCCTAAAGAATTTCATAAAAAAAGTATAAAAAATAAAATAGTTTTTACAGGTCTAGTTGAGGGCAATGACAAAAATTGGTTGTATGAAAATGCTGACATTTATTGTCACTTTTCAAGGAATGAAGGCTTTAGTAATTCAATAATAGAAGCAATGGCTTTCAAAAAACCAATTATTATAAGTGAAGGTTGTTACTTTAATGATGCAAAAAATTCTGATTTTGGTGATGTATATTCTCAAAAAGATGATGCAACAAAAAAATTAATGCAATTGATTGACAATAATGTTTTAAGAGAACAGATGGGTGCCAATGCACAGAAATATATATTAGAACATCATGATTGGGAAAAAATATCTAAAAAAGCAGCTATTGAAATCAACAAATTTATTATAAATTCATGAATAATATAGCCTTGGTATCAGGAAGATACATTAAATATAATCCATATAGAGAATTGTCTATTCTTGACGAACTAATCCAAAAAGGTTTCGAACCCTGTTTGCTAATTCCACTTGATAAAAATTTTTCAAGAGGATACCCAGAGGATTTTTTGAAGGATAAATTATTAATGCAATATCGTTTTAAAACTTTTTTAAATAATTTTGACTTAATTAGAAAATGTATTTCCAAAAAGTATATTTTTTGCGGTGCAGACAAACAATATACTTTGGCACTCTTTTTACTAAGATTACTTGGAAAAAAAATTATTAGTTTTGACTCAGCTGGTGGAACAGATCAATGTAACAATTTTGCAAATATTGCTTGTGTTAAGTCTTCATATCATAAAAAATACTTTTATAAGTCGGGGTCGTTGCTTCCAAGATCTTCAAAACTTCAAAAATTTTTTAGAATAAGACAAAGAAGAAATAGTATAAAAATTACAGGCTCAATTTTATATGATTATCCGCCAAAGAAAGCAATAAAAAATATAGAATTTAGGAAGAAATATGATTTATCTGAGAATGAAAAAATAATTGTCCTATTTCCAAAAACAATATACGCATTCGACAAAAAAATAGATGCTTGGTGTAGATTTCTCCCAAAAGAAAGGGCTAATTATTTCAAAAACTTGCACAAGGAATTGAATTTAAGAGTTTTAAATATAGTTAAAAGCTTTGGGTGCACTCCTTTGATAAAAATACATCCACTAACTTTTAATACAGAAGATCCTCAAAGAGAAATAGAATTCTGGGAAAGTAAAAATGCAAAAATTATTGATACATCTCCATATGACACTTTTTCTATGTATAAAAATATGTCGTTAGGCATCTCTTTAAATAGCCAAAGTTCATTTGATGTAAATTACTTTCAAAAACCTTTTATATACATTGAAGATGCTAACGAGCTACCGCCATGGTTCAGTCAACACCAAGCATACAATGATGCAAACTGTCTTCTGCAAGGGCCGTCATCAAATTGGCACAGTGATAATATGAAAAGATCTGTATGGTGTCCTGCATGGGTGGGTTATTTATCAAAACTTGACAATTTATATGATGACTTGCATAAAATCTTTCAAGATAATTCTCTAATCCCTCAGTACGAAGAGTTTATATCTGAATTTTGGTTTAAAAGTGATGGCCAAGCTGCGAAAAGAATTGTGGATTCAATAAATGATTTATAAAGTTTCTGTTTAAGTTTAATATTGGAATAATTTATAAAAAAAATAAAAATGAACTCTTTAGGCAAGCTATATAATTTTTTAGACATCAGATACAAATTATATTTGTCTCTAGTAATTGGATTCATATTAACTCAAGGATTGCTAGAAATGGCAGCAATATCTTTTATTCCAATGTTGTTTGATAGCAGTCCAGATTCAGAGTTTTTTTATATTCTTAATAACTTCATTGCATTTTTAAATATTGATATTGATATAACGCCTGATAAAACAAATGTATTAATTGTTATTTTTTGTATTGTTTTTCTTCTAAAGAATTTGTTAATAATCATACTTAAGTTTCTTATAAATATTCTTTTAATGATGTCTGTTTCTGGAATAGAAAGAGCAACTTTTAAAAATTTATTAGATAATAATTTTCAATCTTTAAGCGCAATTAGTAAGAATAAAACCTTGCAGCTTTTTTCAGTAGAAATAGTGAATTTTAGGAATCAATTTTTAATACCCTTTAATCATTTTATCTCGGAACTCGTTGTAGCAAGCGCACTAGTTTTTCTGATTTTTTATATTAGTGACACTAAATTTTTATTATTGTTTAGCACTCTTTTCTTATTACTGTTGCTTGTTATATATTTTGTATCAATCATTCAAGGCTATCTTGGAAGATTGAGATTAAAGCTTCAAACTGATTTATTAAAACCAGTTTCTGAATTTTTGAAAGGTTTTGCAGTAATAAAAAATTTAAAACAAGAAGATCGATTCGATGGTAAATTTAAATTAGCATCTATAAAAATCGCAAATGTTCTAGCAAGGGCTGCAACAGTTTCAGGAGTTACTATAAATCTAATGGAGATAGTCATTTTTGGATTAATAGCTTTTGTCTTTGGATTTTCCTTAATAACCTATGATATTTCATTTTCAACCACAGCTGTTTTTGGACTCGTTGCATATAGGCTTTATCCATCATTAAATAGAATGACACAATCTTTTGCAAAAATGCAGTTTGGTATAGCTGCAGCAAACTTTTTAGTAGATTATTTACCTAAAAATGAAATCTATCGAAAGGAATATATTCAATATTATGAATCTAATGATTTCAATGATCCTTTGATAAAAATACAGAATTTGTCATTTGACTATGATAAAAATAAAAAAAATAAATTACTAAAAAATTTATC
>MDTE01062904.1_pt1 | contig 19826 bp, 20 predicted proteins | sample 811231 | NCBI WGS metagenome assembly MDTE01 (sample SAMN05326651, study PRJNA326480) | marine metagenome | isolation source: seawater | place: Indian Ocean: Red Sea | collected 2010 | reverse complement strand
CTTAATTCATTAGTAATATTTCTCGTATATCGAAAGTCTCGACCTTTACCCATATTAGTTTGATATTCTATTATACTTAAAACTTTATATCTCATTTGACTACAGTCATACATTGAGTAGTTTTTTGTACTAAGACTTCCATTTTTCTGCTGCTCTTTATAATCAGTCAAACTCCAAATAAAAACAATGTCATTAATTTTTTTTACAGAATCTATTTCAAAATACTCCGTAAAGATTTTATTTTCATGAACTTTTTCCCACTTTGAATAACACGGGAATGATATAAAAAAGAGGATAATAGTGTATAATATTTCTTTCATATAAATTAAACAATAAATTATAAATAGAACAAATGTCTAGATAGAAATTAAACATAATTATTTTAATCATTGAATTTCATTAATCCGCATTTTATTTTTTGAATGTTATGTCTTATAAAAACTTAAAAATTTTGTTTGAAGAGCAAAGCCGAGTCCATGTATGGTATTGAAAAAAAATTAGTTGGGAGAAAGACAGCTAGAGATTTACAATTTGGACAAGTAATTAAGAAAAAAGATCTTTTGTAATAATTTAATTTTTAAAAATATTTTAAAGAACTTTATAGAATTTTAATGTAAAAATTACTTATTATTAAATTTAATTTTTATGACTTTTTTATCTTTAATTTTTGGTTGGTGGATTTATAAACCTTATAGCAAATTTATTAGTTTAGTTTTAAAAATTAAAGGAATTAAAGTTGGAAGTAATTTTTATATTCAAGGTTCACCATATTTAAAAATTAGAGGGAATCCTCATAACATAATAATTGATGAAAATGTATCAATAAATGGTAATATTGATTTGCGAAATAGAGAAAACGGCAAAATCATAATTAATAAAGATGTAACCATCGACACAAACTCAAGATTTGTTGCAGCGAACAATGCAACTTTAAATATTGGCAAAGGTTGTAAATTAGGTTCGTATTTAATTTTTAATTGTGGAGAAGATATAACTGTTGGTGAGGACTGCATCTTTGGAGGTTTCTGTTATTTTCAAAGCTCTAATCATGGAATTAAAAAGGATGAATTAATAAAATATCAGGATCATACTTATGGTAAAATAATTATAGGCAAGGGTGCATGGTTCGGAGCAAGAGTAACCGTGTTACCTGGAGTAACTATTGGTGAAGGTTCTGTAATAGGAGCAAATTCAGTTGTTACTAAAGATATACCCTCAAATTCAATTGCTGTTGGCATTCCTGCAAAGGTTATTTCATATAGAAATTAAATTTACATTATTAATGCAAAAAATTATTTCATTTGTTAAGTCAGAAAGGAGTGTAATTAAAACTAATTTAAAAAAAAATAAAGTAATTTGTCCCAAAGTTATTAAATTAAAAAATAAACTTTATAGGATGTATTTTTCCCAAGATATAAAGTTGAAAAATATCACAATAATTAAGAGTGCTATTTCAAATAATTGTGTAAATTGGTATTTTGAAAAAGGCGAAAGAATTAAAGCTTTGTCAAATAATAATTTAAAAAGATTTTTGTCACCTCATGTAATTAAAATAAACAAAAATTTATATAGAATGTATTTTGAAGCTCGCAATTTAAACAAAAGAGGTTTTATTAAAAGTGCTATATCTAATGATGGACTTTATTGGAAAGAAGAGAAAGGAATAAGAATAGGAAATTTTGATAATTTTTCATACGGGACACCATTCTGTCTAAAAGTTTCAAATAAACAATTTGAACTATATGTAGAAAAGAGGACAAAAAAAAAACGTGATATATGGATGGTAAAGTCATCAGATGGATTATTATTTAATGAAAAAAAAATTTTACCAGTAATTAAACAGGAAAAATCTCATGAAACTTATTCAATTGGCAGCCCTGATATTATTTATTCAAAAAATTATTACTATATGTATTATGCCTATTGGCAAAAAAATCCTATTAGAGGGAATATTTTGTGTGCATATTCCAAGCACAGAAAAGTTTGGAAAAAACATAAATTGCCAATTTTAAATCCTGGAGGAAAGTACGATCATAATCACTGTAGTGAGCCCTCAGTAATAAAAATTGAAAAAAAATTGAAAATTTTTTATGAAGGCTGTGATAAAAATAACAACTGGAGAATTTTATGTACTCAATGAAACCAATATGTATTATTGATTATGGTTCAGGCAATATTCAATCAATTGTTAATGCACTTAATTTTCTAGGAATTTCAACTAATATTATTAACGACCCAAAAAAACTTGGTTTTTATGAAAAAATTATTTTGCCAGGAGTTGGTTCTTTTGAATTTGCAAAAAAGAATTTAGATAAATCTTCTTTTTCAAATTCAATTATTGAGTTAGTCAATTCAAAAAATGTAAAATTATTAGGAATATGTTTGGGAATGCAATTATTGTATGAATATAGTGAGGAAGATAATGGATGTAAAGGTTTAGGAATTATTTCTGGGAATGTTAGTAAAATCAAAATTAAAGAAAACTTACGTGTTCCAAATATTGGTTGGAGAAAAGTGAAAATCAAAAAAGATACATCCCTTTTAAATAATATTAAAATTGATCCAATTTTTTATTTTGTACACAGTTATGGATGTGAAAATGTTGATAAAGATATAGTGACAGGTGTTTTAAGTTATGGTAAAAATTATGACGTTATTATTGAGTCAGAAAATATCTTTGGTACCCAATTCCATCCAGAAAAAAGTCAAACTGCAGGCCTACAAATTCTCAAAAATTTTTCAGATCTTTAATGTGATAATATTTAAATAAAAAAAATGAAAAGAATCATACCTGTATTATTTATTAAAAATGGTTTAATTGTAAGGAGTCAAAATTTTACTCGTCATCAGGTAATTGGAAACGTAATAAATCAGGCCAAAAGGTTAAATGATTGGTTTGCTGATGAATTAATATGTATCGATATAGGTGATTATAAATTTTATGACTCAGGCAGAGATGATCACCAGGTAAAATCTATCAATAATATTTTAGAAATAATTAGTGAAATGAGCAAGGTGATATTTATGCCTTTTAGTTTTGGTGGTGGAATTAGAACTGTAGATGATGCAATTATACGTATTAGAAATGGAGCAGATAAAATAATAATTAATACTCTATTATTTGACAATAAGAATATAGTGGAAAAAATTATAAAAGTATTGGGATCTCAAGCAGTTATAGCTTCACTAGATTATAGAATTGAAAATGGAACACCTATTGTTTTTACAAACAATGGTAGGAAAAATGTTAAAAAATCCTTATTTGAAGTTGTAGAGTACTGTGAAAATCTGGGTGTTGGAGAAATTTTCCTTCAAAATATTGAATTAGATGGCTCTTCTCTTGGATTTGATATTGAAATTATAAAAAAAATTGTAAGTTTAAGCAATTTGCCAGTAGTATGCTGCTCAGGAGCTGGAATGGATACACATTTTGAAGAAGTTGCAAAAATTAATAGTATATCAGGAATTGCTGCCGGAAATTTTTTTAATTTTTCTGAAAGATCTTACCCTAGAATAAAAAATTATTTAAAAAATAAAGGAGTAGATGTCCGTTAAAACAAAAAAACCTAAAGTATTTTTTTGTAAGAATTGTGTATATCCTTCATCATCTGCTGTAAGTTTAGAATTTGATGAAAAAAATATTTGCACTGGATGTCAGGTTACATTTGAAAAAAAAGATATTGATTGGCAAAAGAGAAAGTCATTGCTCTTAAATATAATACAAACTTATAAAGGAAAAAATAATAGTAGTTATGATTGTATTATTCCAGTAAGTGGAGGAAAAGATAGCTATTTTCAAACACATATAGTAACCAAAGAATTAAATTTAAAACCTTTGCTAGTTACATATAACGCCAATAATTATACTGAAACTGGTTTAAAAAATTTAAAAAATATGAGAGAACAATTTGATGTTGATCATATTTTTTTTACCCCATCTGTTGAAGTTTTGAAGAAAATTAATGTGATTGGTATGACAATGATGGGAGATATGAACTGGCACGCACATATGGGAATTAGAACATATCCAATACAAACAGCTGTTAGGTACAATATTCCTTTGATGTTTTGGGGGGAACATGGAAGGAGTGATGTTGGTGGCATGTTTGGATATAATGATTTTTTTGAATTTACTTATAGAAGTTTTTTTGAACATGATTGTAGGGGCTACACTTTGGACCATGCAATTGCTGAAGCAAAAAAAAATAGTTTTTCATTAAATTTAAAGCAACTAGATCCTTGGAAATATCCATCTGATGAAGAAATTGAGCGGGTAGGATTAAGAGGTTTATTTATTTCTAACTTTTTTTATTGGGATGCAAACGAGCATGGCAGCATGGTTATAAAAAAATATGGTTTTAAAGAGTCAGAGGAACCTTTTGAGAGAACTTATAGAAAAATGTCAAATTTAGATGATATGCATGAAAATGGTATTCATGATTATATGAAGTTTATAAAGTTTGGCTATGGAAGATGTTCAGATCATGTTTCTAAAGATATTCGATCTGGTAAGATTCAAAGAGAAAAAGGAATAATTGAGGTTAAATCAAGAGATCATATTAAACCTAAAGATCTTAATCGTTGGCTAGAATATGTTGGCTGGACCGAACATCAATTTGATAAGTTAGCCGATACATTTAGAGATCCTAGGGTCTGGTGGATTAGAAATGGCGAGTGGTGGAAAGATAACGTGTGGGGAAAGCCGACTTCTTTTGGAAAGGTATATTTAGATAAGAATAAATGGGAAAAATATTATATTGAGTAAAATAAATTCATAATATTTTTGATTATGATAACTATATCAATAATTAATTAATACGTTTATGAATAAAAAAATTTTATTTTTAATTACAGATTTTAATGGGGGTGGTGCAGAAAATGTATTTGTTCAGTTAGCAAATTATTTTTCAATGAAATATGAAGTTCATTTTATGGTTCTTAGTGCTACAGGACCAAATTTATTAAATTTAAAATCAAACATTAAATTAATAGAGTTAAAAAAAAAAGCTCTATATTTTCAATTTTTAAAATAAATCAGTACATAAAAAAAAATAATATAAATATAGCTATAGGAACTTTGGCTATGGCTTACGCTATATCAATAGCCAATTTATTTGGAAGTAAAAATTGTAAATATATCGCTAGAGTAGGAAGTATAGTGAGTTCAAATTTATCAGAAAAAACCTTAATAAAAAGATTGATTATGTCTATTTATCAAAAAGTTTTATATTTTAGTGATATAGTTTTAACACAATCAATTTTTATGGATAATGATTTAAAAAAATTTCTTAAAAGAAAAACTCATGTGGTTTACAATCCAATTTCATCAAATAAGATTCTATCACTTTCAAAAGAAAAAAATTCAATAAATCTAGATAAAAATTATTTTAATATTATTTCAGTTGGAAGACTTGAAAGAGAAAAAGATTATAAAACAGCAATCTTATCAATTTCCAAACTCTTGGATAAAATTAAAAATATAAGATATTACATTTTAGGAGAAGGAAGTTTGATGAGTGAATTGAAAATTTACTCAAATTCTTTAGGTCTAAGTGATCATGTTATTTTCACAGGATATATGAGTAATCCATATTCAATTATAAAAAATTCAAATATTTTATTGTTAACTTCACTATATGAGGGTTTTTCAAATGTAATTTTAGAATCTTTACTATTAAATATTCCAGTGGTAGCAACAAATTCACCAGGTGGTAACAATGAAATTTTATTAAATGGGAAAAATGGTTATTTGGCTGAAGTTGGCAATCCTGATGATATTGTAAAAAAAATATTAATGGTTAAAAATCAAAAAAATTTTAATTTCGATGTAAAAAGATTTGATTTAAGTATCATAAGCAAAAAGTATGAAGAATTTTTCATATGATTTACCAATATTTTTGAAAATTAGCTTTAGAGTTAAAATTTTGATTATGCAGTACCCAATTAAAACTTAAGAAAAAAATTAATTGATTTTTATGTCAAGCGATTTAGTTTCAGTTATTATTCCAACTCATAAAAGATCAGATTTTATAGTTAGAGCTATAAATTCAGTATTAAATCAGACTTACAAAACTTTGGAAATAATCGTTGTTGATGATAATAATGAAGATGATAATTACAGAAAAAAAACTAAAAAAATTTTAAAAAAATTCATTGAAAAACAAGAGATTATCTACCTTGAGCATAAAGTTAATAAAGGAATATCTGCTGCAAGAAATACAGGTATTAAAAAAGCAAGGGGTAAATATATTGCTTTTTTGGATGACGATGATGAATTTTTACCAAACAAAACTATTGAACAATTAAATATTTTTAAAAGATCAAGTGAAAAAGTTGGATTAGTTTATGGATCATATTTAGAGATAAATAGTCAAAATGATAAAAAAAGAGTTATAAAACCAAATTTAAAAAAAAATGTTTTTTATAAACTTGGAATAAATCATATTGGACCACCTTCAATGGTAATGTTTTCTAAAGAAGCAATGGAAAAAATTGGAGAATTTGATGTCAACCTCAATCATAAAGAAGATATTGATTATTACTACAGGTTATCTAAATATTTTGAAGTTTCTTATACAGAAACTATTTTAATAAAATATTATATTCATTCTGGAGGATCAAGTAAAAATGACAAAGATAGACTTCAAAAAATGTTGAGATATGTTGATAAGCATCATATAGCAATGGAAAAACCAAATATTAGATGGAGCGAAGTTCAAGAAAGACTTGGTGATTTAAATATTTTAAATTGCAATAAAAGAGAAGCTTTTATTTCTTATATGATAGCCTATAAAATTAGGCCATTGCGTTTTAAAATTTTAATCAAAGCATTATTATTGTTATTTAAATAAAGTTTTTTTTGTTCTTATAGCAAAGTGAAAAATATAAAAATTTTTATAAAATCAAAAGTAAAAAATATTGAATTTTTGTTCAACATTAACAAAATATTTTATAAATTATTTCAAATAAAATCTTGTTACCATTTTTATAATGATGAGAGAAAATGTATTTTTATTCATATCCCAAAGACTGCTGGAAGATCATTTCATAGATATTTATTTTCTAAAGACTCGCCAGGTCATATTCCTTTAAAAAGATATAAAATCTTAGATGAAAAAAGATATAATCAATATTATAAATTTTGTTTTATTAGAAGACCAAGTGATAGACTTTATTCAGCTTTTAATCATTATTTCAAAAAATCTAAAGTTGACGAAAAATTAGTTAAAGGTAAAGAAGAACATTTTATAGCGACAAAATATTTTTTAAATTTAAAAAATTTTGAGGCATTTCTTATTTATTTAAGAGATAAAAAAAAAATAATATAATTTTACAGCAGCCACATTTTAGACCAATGGTTGATTGGATATGTGTAAATAATAAAATTCCAACTGACTTAAATATATTTCCTGTGGAAAAAATTTATAAATTAAAAAATTTTTTTGATGTAAAGTTTGAATTATCTAATGAACAATTTCCTCAAATAGGAAAAGAATCATCTGATGGTGTAATTAAACTTCATAATGAAAGTGACTTATGCAAAGAGATAATTCAAAGATTTTATAAAAATGATCAAAAAATTTATGATGATATAATTAATAAATTTAAAAATTAAATATTTAAACTATTAACTACGAAATTTGAGTGCTAAAAAAACATGATGAGAATTTTGAATATTTAATATTAATTAAGAATAAATGAAAAAAATTGCAATTTTTGATGTTTGTGACACCTTATATAATGTAAATACGACATTTAGCTTTTTAGATTTTTATTTTAAAAAAAATAAAAATTACTTAGTATTTAGAAAAATTGTCAAGTTACTTCCTATCAAGGCAATAAATTATTTATTTTATAAATTTTTTGGAAAAGATTTAATTAGAATTATAGGTACATTTTTTCTAAAAAACCAGAAATTAAGCGATATTACAAAATCTTCAGATGTATTTGTAAGAAATATTTTATCAAAAGAAGTTAAAGAAAAAATATTCACCAAACTTAAATACTATAAACAAAATGGCTATTATATAGTTCTTATGTCTGGTTCGTATGATTTTATCATAAAGGAAGTTGCAAATTATTTTAATGCCAATAGTTATTATGCATCTGAGACCCAAATAATTAATCAATTATATACAGGGAGATATAAAAAGGATATTTTAATGTCTAAATACAATTTGTTTATAAAAAATTTTTTAGAATTTGAAAAATTAGCAGTTATAAGTAACAATAAAAGTGATTTAAAACTGCTGAATTTAGCAGATTATGCTTATGCTGTATGTAATAAAAAAAGTGATTTAAAATTTTGGAAGTATTACAGTAAGATAAATTGTATAGAGGATTTTTAAATGATTTGGTTTTTTCTACCATTTGTTTACCTTTTGCATACTAGGTTAAAAACTAAATTTGAATTAATCTCCTGGCAAATTATTTTTTTTGTACCCCAGTTGGTAATAACTTATTATTATTTAGATATAAGATCTAATATATTTATACATCTTTTTTTAATATCTCAGCTTATTTTTTATTCGATTTATGAAACTGGCTATATTCAGAACGATATAGTTACAACGAAAAAAGAAAAAAAACCAACCATTAGACTTAATAAAAAAAACTTTATTTTTGTTGCTAAGAATTATTTTAAACTTACATATTTTAGATATTTTATAGCATTATTTTTTTTGAGTGTAATGTATTGGTTGGATACTTTCACATCATATAATTTAAAATTATTAAACTTTGTTTTAGTTCTAACCTTAACAAAGATTATATTTTATATTCATAATAGTATTCGGAATAGATTTACTATTGTTACTTATTTTTTGTTGTCAATTTTAAAATATAGTTTTCCAATAATTTTATTTATTAATTTTGATAAACTAATTTTCCCATTAATTATAACTATAATGATTTTCCCAGTTTTAAGAGTTATCGAAGTCACAACTTTAAATAGATATAAATATAAAAGTTTTAAAAAATTGATAGGAAATATAGATAAATTTAGAATTTCATATTACTTTTTATGTTTTGTTTTAATATTAATTTTAAAATTGTTTTTTGAACTGAGTGACTTAAATCTTTATCTCTCAATTACAATTGTTTTATACTTTCTATTTTTTAGAATTTCCTGCTTCTATCTTGTAAAGCATAAAATTTATAAAAGAGATGAAGCTAAGAAAAATTAAACTTAAATTTTTTTATGGAATTGTTTTTTGATATACCAAATCTAATTGTTTGTTTGTTAGCTATTTTTGTTGTTTGTAAAATGGGAATTATTCCTAATTGGATAGGTTTAATATTTATATTTTACTCCTTTTTGCCTTTTTTTTTAAATGATTTTTTGTTCCCAGCCAGATATATGAAAGATCAGTTTTTTTATTTCAATACTACTCAAGAGGTCAGATCTTTTAATATCTTTCCAGATAGGGATATTAAAGCAGTGATGACATCATGGTTTTTATCGTTAATACCATTACCATATGTTGAAACTGTTAAAAGTTTAGGTTTTTTTAATAGATTGTTATTTTTTATTTTGTTTTGCTGGTTGTATAATAAAAAGTTTTTACGTGGACTGCCTTTACTTTTTTTTATTTTTTATCCAAGTTTAGTATTATATACCTCATTAAGCTTAAGAGATCCTCTAGTTTTGAGTTTAATGCTAATAAGTATAATATTTTTAATTGAAGAAAAATATTTCAAATTCATTATTACATTAACTCCTTTATATTTTATAAAATTTCAAAATTTTTATTTTATTTTAATTTTATTAATTTTTTCACTTTTATTTAAAAATAAAGATTTTTTTAACAAATATAAATATTATTTCTTAATTTTTTTAGCGATTTTAATTTATCCATTTTTTTATGAAATTTTATCTTCTATAGATATGTATAGAGGTGCTATGTATAGATCAGATGGAGGTAATATGGAATTTTATAAACCTCTAAATGGAATAAAAAGTTTTATTATTTATTCAATTACAGCACTACCTTATTTTATTATGAAGCCTTTTCCGTGGGAAGCTGAAAATTTTTTTCAATTTATACAATCTTTAGAAAATATATTTCTTTTAATCTTTTTAATTTTCTTTACAAAAAAAGCATACACTCAAGATAAATTAATTACATCAAAATGGTTATTATTTAGTTTATTTGTAATGAGTATATATGGTTTGGTTGTTTATAATTTCGGAACTGCTGTAAGATATAAATTTGTAATTATAGTTACTTATGTAATAGGATTATCTTACGAACTTTATATAATTAAAGGTTTCATATTTGGTTCGCATTTAAAAAAATATACGAAAAAAAAATTTAAATTAAATTAAATTTTAATTGTAATTAGGTAATTTTTAATAAATCTTTTAATTTATTAATCTAGTCATAACTTTCTTGAATTAGTAAATAAATTCAATATAGGTAGATTTATGAAAATTTTAGTCACAGGATCTGCTGGATTTATTGGATTTTCTTTAAGTAAAAAACTTCTCGAAAGAGGAGATTTTGTAATAGGAATTGATAATCACAATAATTATTATGACCCCAAAATAAAAGAAGCAAGACTCAAAGAACTTTTAAAAGTTAAAAACTATCAACATTTTAAAATCGATATAAGTGATGAAAAAAGCTTAAAAAAGATTTTTGATGATAATCAACCAAATAAAGTTATAAATTTAGCTGCGCAAGCTGGAGTTCGTTATTCAATGAAAAATCCTTTGGCTTATATTAATAGTAATGTATTAGGTTTTGCACATATTTTGGAGAATTGCAGGAATCATAAAGTACAGCATTTAGTTTATGCTAGTACCTCAAGCGTTTATGGAGCCAATACAAAAATGCCATTTTCAGAACACAATAGCGCTAATCATCCTTTATCTCTTTATGCTGCATCTAAAAAAACCAATGAATTAATGGCGCACTCATATAGTCATCTTTACCAGCTACCAACCACAGGTCTAAGATTTTTTACAGTATACGGACCGTGGGGAAGACCAGACATGGCTTTATTTAAATTTACAAAGAATATTTTAGAGGAAAAGTCTATAGAAGTTTATAATAATGGAAACCATACTAGAGATTTTACTTATATAGATGATATTGTTGATGGAATTATAAAAACGTCGGATAATATAGCTAACCCTAATTTACATTGGAATAGTAATCAACCAGATCCAGCAACTAGTAACGCACCTTGGAGAATATATAATATTGGAAACAATAAACCTGTTGAACTTATGAGCTATATTAGAGCACTTGAACAAGCGTTAAAGAAAAAAGCAAAAATTAATTTTTTACCATTACAACCTGGTGATGTTCCTAACACTTACGCGGATATAAAAAATTTACATGAAAAATTTAATTACATGCCTAAAACATCTGTAGAAGAAGGAGTAAATAATTTTGTTAAATGGTATAAAGAATTTTATCAAAAATGATAAATACAGTTAAAAATTTAAAACTAGCTATTATAGGATTAGGTTACGTTGGTTTACCATTAGCTATTGAGTTTGGAAAAAAAAGGTCAATAGTTGGTTATGATATAGAAAAAAAGAGAATAGAAGAATTAAATTCTGGTTTTGATAGGAATTTAGAAACTAAATCTAATGAACTTAAAAATATTGAAAATATAACTTTCACATATTCAAAAGAAGATTTAAAATCTGCCAACTGTTTTATAATTACAGTTCCAACACCAATCAATAATATTAAAAAACCAGATTTAAAACCATTGTTTAAAGCTAGCAAAATTGTAGCTAATTTTTTGAAAAAAAAAGATATTGTTATTTATGAGTCTACTGTTTATCCAGGATGTATAGAGGATGAGTGCGTGCCAATTCTAGAAAAATTTTCGAGTTTAAAATTTAATAAAGATTTTTTTTGTGGATACAGTCCAGAAAGAATAAACCCAGGTGATAAAAAACATACAGTTACAAATATCAAAAAAATTACATCAGGATCAAACCGAAAAGTAGCCAAAATAGTAGACGATCTGTATAATGAAATAGTCACAGTTGGTACCCACAAAGCTCCGAATATCAAAGTTGCTGAGGCAGCGAAAGTAATTGAAAATACTCAGAGAGATTTAAATATTGCCTTAATAAATGAATTATCTATTTTTTTTCAAAAGATGAATTTAGATACAAATGCAGTTTTGGAAGCTGCTGGAAGTAAATGGAATTTTTTACCATTTAAGCCAGGTTTAGTTGGAGGTCATTGCATAGGAGTAGATCCTTACTACCTAACTTTTAAAGCAAATAATATTGGTTATAAACCAAAAATTATATTAGCAGGAAGAAATTTAAATGACAAAATGGGATCGTATGTAGCATCTCAAATGATTTCAGCAATGAAAAAAAAATCAATAAAAATTAAAGGTTCAAAAATATTAATAATGGGGTTAACTTTTAAAGAAAATTGTGCAGATATCAGAAACTCAGGAGTAAAAACTGTAATTGATAATTTGAAAAAAATGAATTGTAAAATAGATTTATATGATCCGTGGGCAGATAAAAAAGATATAAGAAAAATTTATAGAATTACTCCAAAATCAAATTTGATTAAAAAAACTTATGATGGAATTATATTGGCGGTAGCACATGATAAGTTCAAAACTATGGGTTTTAAAAAAATTTACAATCTATGCAAAAAAAAAAATGTGATATATGATTTAAAATATCTATTTACATCTAATAAAATTGACATAAGACTGTAAATTTATTTACTCACATTTGAATTTATGAATTTAGACAAAAAAACAGTTAAAAGTTTTAGTGATCAGTGGGTTCGTTACGATCAATCTGGCATGGATAATAAAGAGGCATTAAAAATATTTAATAGTTACTTCTCTATTTTCCCTTGGAAAAAAATATCTAAATCTTCAAATGGTTTTGATATGGGTTGTGGTACAGGAAGATGGGCTAAATTCGTTGCTCCAAAAGTTGGTAAATTACATTGTATAGATCCCTCAGAGGCTATTCATGTGGCAAAAAAAAAATTAAAAAAATTTAAAAATATAAAATATTATCAAAAATCCTTAGATCAAAGTAGTTTAAAAGAAAATAGCCAAGATTTTGGGTATATACTGGGTGTTCTTCATTATGTGCCTAACGCACAAGCGGCAATTAAATCATGTGTTAAACTTTTAAAACCAGGAGCACCAATTTTAATGTATATCTATTATTCATTAGATAACAGACCATTATGGTTTAGGTTACTTTGGAATTTTTCAAATTTATTAAGATTAATAATTTCAAAACTTCCAAAAATTTTTAATTTTTTTATTTGTGATTTTATTGCATTATTTGTTTACTATCCTTTAGCTAAATTTTCTTTCATACTTGAAAAAATTGGATTAAACTTTCATAATTTTCCACTCTATTTTTATAGAAATTTGAGTTTTTATGTTATGCGCACAGACTCACGAGATAGATTTGGATCACCTATGGAAAAACGTTACTCGAAAAAAAAGATCACATTAATGATGAAAAACGCTGGTTTAGAAAAAATAAAATTTAAAAATTCTTTGCCATTTTGGACAGTAGTTGGTTTCAAGAAAAAATAATTTTTATTATAAAATTAAATTGTTATAATTCTATTATTTTATTAGTTCTTAAAATATTAATGAATAAAAAATTACTTTTCTTAGTTAGTCATTTAAGCTTTTTTATTTCACACAGAATGCAAATAGCAACTTCAGCAAAAAAAAAAGGTTATGATGTAATAGTTGCATTTGGTGAGCTAGATGCTGACACAACATCTTTAAGAAAAAATAATATAGAACTTTGTCATATTCCTATTGAAAGAGGAGGAAAAAATTTTCTTAAAGATTTAAAATCTTGTTATTTAATTTGGAAACTTTTTAAAAATACTAATCCAAATATTGTTCACTTAATTACTATTAAAGCTTATTTATACGGTGGAATAATTGCTCGTCTGACAAATGTTAAATGTGTAGTTTCTGCTGTTTCAGGACTTGGAAGTTTATTCATCCAGCAAAATTTAATTAATCGTTTTATACGTTTATTACTTTATCCTATTTATCAAATGGCATTTAATCATCCAAATCAATGTATAATATTTCAAAATAATGATGATGCAAAATTATTTATTAAAATGGGTATAATTAATTCAAATAAAGTAAAATTGTTAAAGGGATCTGGTGTAAGTCTCAAAAAATTTACTCAATTCAAAGAATTAAAAAGAACTCCGACAATTTGTTTTGTAGGTCGAATACTCAGAGATAAAGGAATTAATGAATTTGTGTCGGCTGCCAATATAATAAAAAAAAGAAATATAAAGGCTAAATTTTTGGTTGTAGGTGAATTAGATAAAAAAAACCCTACCGGATTAAGTAATGAAGATTTAAATGATATAAAAAAAAATAGTAATATTAAAATTTTAGGTTTTAAAAAAAATATAGCAAAAATTTATGCTAAATCTCATATTGTTTGTTTACCTTCTTATCGTGAAGGATTTCCTAAAACATTAATTGAAGCTGCAGCAGCTAGTAGAGCTATAATCACTACAAATGTTCCAGGGTGTAAAGATGCGGTTATAAAAAATAAAACTGGTATTGTTGTTCCAGTAAAAAACCCAATAAAATTAGCTGATGCAATAGAATGGTTAATAGAAAATCCTGATATTAGAATATCAATGGGAAAGCGAGGGAGGCAATTAGCACAAAGAGAATTTAGAATTGAAAAAATTGTTAAAGCTCATATGAATATTTACAAAAAATTACTTAAAGCTAATAAATAAAAGAAAATTAATAATAATGATGAAATACGTTGATTAATTTTTTTTAACTAGAAAAAAAAGTTTTGAATTTTCAAAGTTATTTTCTTCTATCTTAAGATTATCTTTAATAAATGCTTGCTTAATATCAGAAATTTTTAAATTTTTATTATTTTTTTTTAATTTTTTTCTTAAATTTAATAAATATAAAGGCGTATACATATGCAGATAATACTTAAAAAAAAGTAGTAAAGAGGAAATTTTACCTCTCTTAGACTTAATTTTTTTTCCAAAAGATCCAGATGCTATAATCTCAAAATTACAGTCTTTAATGAGATTTGAAAGAGAATGCTCATCAAAAAAATATAGATGACCAACGTCATCTATAGATCTTGATGAAAAATAATTTTTGTTGCATAAAGGTACATCAATCCACAAATACCCACTAGGTTTAAGTTTACTATGAATTCTTTTTAATAAATCTAATGGATTACTGATATGTTCCAAAACTTGAGATATAATAATTAAGTCGTAATTATTATCTTTTATTTTATCATCTAAATTTTGAAAAGTTTCATTAACATAATCTAATTTTAAAAAATCTAAAATTTTACATTTTACTTTATCTGGTTCAATTCCTAAAATTTTCCATTTTGTTAAATTCTTTACTTGTAATAACGTTCTTCCATTTCCAGCTCCTATATCAATTACGTTAAGTTGATCTGTGGTTTTTATTCCTGTTTTTAAAATTAAAAATTCTAGATAAGAGTCAAATGAATTGAAAATAGGTTGACTAGAATAATTTTCATTTGTATCAAATAATAATTTTGTATTAATATCATTATAAAAAGATTTTAGTTTTTCATCATTTGGAATAAAGTCAGCCTGTTTAAGTTTACAATTATTACAAATTAGTATTTTTTTTATATTTAATCGCCTACCATGATAGTATTTACTAAAAATATTAAAATTATTTAAATTACAACTTACACATTTTATATTTCTGATAATTGAGATTGTCATTTTAAAGTATTTAATGTTAATTATAATATAAAATAAATTTTTTCTATAAAAAATTGATTAAAATATTTTCTTAAAAAAAATATATAAATATTGCATTTAAAATTTTGCCTCTAGATTTTTTGATAAGTTATTTCTAATAAATAAATAGATTATAAGTAATAATAAAAATAAAATTAAAGAGAATAAAGAACTTATATATTTAAAACTCAAATATCCTAAACTAAAAAAAATAATATTTAATAAACATATTGTGAAATTTGTTATAAAGGTTGAATTATTTTTATATAACAACAGATGATGCAAATGATCTCTTCCTGCTTCAAATGGATTTTTATTATTTTTTATACGAATTAAATTTATTGCAAAAAACTCAAAAACAAAAATGGATACAGACCAAGCTAATAAGATATGATGAGATATATTCAAATTAGCAATATGAATTAAAGTAAATGATATTATAAATCCTAGAAGTAAACTACCACTATCTCCTAAAAAAAGTTTTGGAAGCCTTAAAAAGGAAAAATTAAAAAGTATAAATATAATTAATGGTAATAAAATAATTAATAAATAATAGTTTAGTTTACTATCTAAAATTAAAAAATAAAGAATCCCCAAAACACTTATTGAGGCAAAGCTCAATGTTCCATCTAGGCCATCAAAATAATTAAATGCATTAACTAAAAATAAAACACAAATTATAGTAAAAGGAAACTTAAATACACCTAAATTTAATTGAAAAAGATTGTAATCACCTAGTTGATTTAAAAAAAAACTTTCAAAAGCAATTAGATAAAAAATTGGTACAATTTGTAAACTAAGTTTTCCACCTGCATTTAAATTATATTTATCATCTATAAATCCAACAAATGATATTAATGAAGCTAGTGATAAAATTAAATTTAATTTTCTATCAACAATATTAAAAATTTCAAAAAATTGTAATGCAAATAGTATAATTATAGCAATAGCAATGCCCCCTGTAAATGCTGTTGGTTTTAAGTGAATTTTTCTCTTGTTAGGGATATCAATTAAATTTAATTTATAAGATAATTTTGCAACTAAATAAAATAATACAAAACACAAGATAATGTAAATTATTAATTCAAACATAAAAAAATTGTTCTAACTATATTTATATAAATGTAAAAAAGTTTACAATAAGATTTAATTAATTTAATTTTTATTAATGATTTATCAATCAAATATTGAGAAATTTATTTTTTATACCATACCGGTTATACTATTTTCACTATTACCATTTTTTTTAATAACAGGTCCCTTTTTACCTGATCTATCTATTTCGCTAATAAGTCTCTTATTTTTAATATATTGCTTTAAAGAAAAAAAATTTTTCTACTTCCAGAATAAATATTTTTATATTTTTTTGTTGTTTTGGTTTTATTTAATTCTTAATTCCTTATTGAATAATTTTAATTTAGATAGTCTAAAAATATCTTTTTTTTACTTTAGATATGGGGTTTTTGTAATTGCTATTATTGCTTTATTAAATGAAGACGACAAGTTTATAAAATTTTTCTTTTACTGTATTTTTTTGTGTTTTATGTCTTTAATTTTAGATGGTTTTTACCAGTATTTTTTTGGAAAAAACATAATTGGATTAGAATTAAGTATTACTAAAAGAGTTTCAAGCTTTTTTGGTGATCAAATGATTTTAGGAAGTTATATTAGTCGATTGTGGCCAATTTTTTTTGGCTTGTCTATAATTCTAATTAAAGAAAAAAAATATAAATTTTATTTATTAATTTCAATATTTATATTATCAGAAGTATTAATTTTCATTAGTGGAGAAAGGACTGCCTTTTTCTTTTTAAATTTATCAGCAGTATTTGTCATCTTATTTTCACAAAAACTAAAAAAATTAAGATTTTTTATATTAGTAACAAGCATATCATTAATAATTTTAATTAACTTTATTAATCCATCTTCAAAAGAGCGAATGATTGATAAAACAGTTAAAGAGATGAATATATTAAATCAAAGTAAAAACGATAATTCTAATCAAAAAACAGAAAAAAAATATATTTTTACGCAAATTCACACTGAATATTATATATCTGCTTACAAAATGTTTCTTGATAATAAAATTTTTGGAGTTGGTGTGAAAAATTTTAGAAATTTTTGCAACAAAGATAAATATAAAAGTGATAAATCTTGCTCAAATCATCCACACAACACATATATTCAAATATTAAGTGAAATAGGCATTATAGGAATTTTATTTTTGCTTTTAGTAAATATTTATTTTTTAAAAAATTTATTAAGACATTTAAGTTTAAAATTTAATAATAAGTTTTATTTTTCAGATTTCGAAATTTGTATTTTGTCAGGTTTAGCCATTTATTTATGGCCGTTTGCTCCAACTGGCAATGTATTTAATAATTGGTTAAATATAATAATGATTTTGAACTTACCATTCTTGGCCTGGAGTAGAAATTTGACCAAAAAATGATAGATATTTAACTGAAGAAATATAGTTATCGTAATATTAATTTTCAGTTATTGTGCATAAAAATATCAATTTATTAAAATAATTTAAATGAAATCTAGTCTACTTTTATTACAACTGAATGAAATTAATTTTGATATTGTAGATAAATATCTTGCTAATTCAAAAAATAATGAGTTTTTAAACTTAAAGTATCTAAAGAATAATTTTAAATTTTTTCACACATTTGGAGAGGGAAAATATAAAAATCTGGAACCATGGATACAGTGGACTTCTGTAAATTTAGGCAAAACTTTTGATGAGCATAAAATATTTAGACTTGGAGATATTATAAAGCACTCTTCTCAAAAGCAAATTTTTGAAACTATAGAGGAAAAAGGATTTAAAGTTGGAGCAATCTGTCCAATGAATACAGAAAATAGACTAGTAAACCCATCTTACTTTATTCCAGATCCTTGGACTGAAACTTCATCTGATAATTCTAAATTTTCAAATAGACTATCCAAAATGTTAAAACAAAGTGTGAATGATAATGCTGCAGGCAAGTTAACATTAAGTTCTATTTTAACCATATTAGAAATATTAATTAAAACAATAGATTTTAAAAATACATATTTTCTCATTAAACTTGCATTATCATCCATAATTAATCCATGGAAAAAATCATTAGTTTTAGACTATATTATTCATATGGTTCATATGAAATTTTTAAAAAAAAATTTTTCAAATTTTTCAACAATTTTTTTTAATGCTGGAGCCCACATACAGCATCATTATTTATTTAACTCAAAATATATTAATGAAGTTTCAAAAAATCCAGATTGGTATGTAAAATCAATTTCAGATCCAATTGAAGATATGTTGCAGGTTTATGATAGAATAATAGGTAATTATCTAAAAATTCTTAATGGAGAAAATAAATTAATTGTATCAACAGGGTTAAGACAAGTTCCATATAAAATGGTTAAATTTTATTATCGTTTGAAGCAACACTCTTCGTTTTTGAAGAAGATTGGAGTAAAATTTGCAAAAGTTTTGCCTAGAATGACGAGAGATTTTGAGATCATTTTTGAAAATGAACATGATCAAAGAAACGCAAAAATAATTTTGCAGAATATTAAATGTTTAAATAATAACTTAAATATCTTCGGAGAAATTGAGGATAGAAATAAAAGTTTGTTCGTTACTTTAAATTATCCAAATGAAGTAAAAAAGAATGATTACATAAAAATAAATAGTGAATTAAAATTAAATTTTTATAACGAAATAGTTTTTGTTGCTATTAAAAATGGTATGCATGACTCTAAAGGTTATGTTTTTTGCTCGCTTAATTCAGGCTTCAAAACTCCATCAGAACCTATTCATGTTTCAAAGCTTCATGATATTATTTTAGATTTTTTTAATTAAAGTATCTCAAATCAAAATAAAGTGAATATTAAGTGCTTTTTTATAGCTATTAGATAATTAAGTTTTTGCTTTACTAATTTGTAATTTTTAAGTAAAAGGCTCGTGCCTGGTGATTATTGCGAAAGTGTAATACCCGATCCCATTCCGAACTCGGAAGTCAAGCCTTTCAGCGCCAATGGTACTTTGTCTTAAGACAT
>MDTE01183238.1_pt1 | contig 19830 bp, 11 predicted proteins | sample 811231 | NCBI WGS metagenome assembly MDTE01 (sample SAMN05326651, study PRJNA326480) | marine metagenome | isolation source: seawater | place: Indian Ocean: Red Sea | collected 2010 | reverse complement strand
GGGGGGGCGATGCCGCCCTGGTCGACCTGGACCCGCAGAACGTTCTTTGCCGCGAACGGACGGTCGTGAATCCAGCGGTGTCCGTCGCCGTGCAGGTAAAGGATCGGTTTCCCGAACGAGGTTGCGACCTTGTTGAACGGTTCGAAGAAATCCTGGTGCTTTTCGGCCGGTTGGGCGTGGCCGAAGATGACCAGGCTGCTGGCGGTGGATCCAAACTGTTGCAGGTTCTGCCGGATCCATGCGAGGCAGTCGGCGTGCCGTTTCTTCCATTCGTCGGGATCGTGAACCCGGCCGCCGACGATGTTCAGGCCGACAAACAGCACGCCACCGTGCACGAACGAGAAGTTCTCCTTCTGTTCGATCTGCCGGAAGATCGGGAAGCGGTGGTTCCATCGCCGATCGAAGCGGGTGAAGTACTTTTGCCAGTAGGCCCAGGCCTTGGCCGGGTCGGTGCAGTCGTTCCACTCGTTGTCACCGGGGATGATGAAGACCGGGGCCCTGGACTGCGACAGCATCCCGTAGACCTTGTTGTAGACCGCTTCGTCGCAGGGGGTGCTCCCCGACTTGATGTCTCCCACGTGGATCACGAATTCTCCGGCCGCCGGCAACTCGGCAACCTGACGCGGCAGCAGCTGGTTTTCGACCGGGGCGTAGGGCACATCGCCCATCGCACAGAAGCGGACCAGCGGCGACGGTTTTCCGGCCTCCACCGGGCGGCTGGCGATCATCACGGCCGTTCCCAGCAGCAAGATCCTCAGGAGGTCAATCATCTCTTTGCGTTTGGTCATCGCACCGTTCCCGCTTGCGTGTTGTTTGCTCGATTCTTCCAGGTCGTTCCACTATTCACTATTGCCGCTCAGACTCCAACCTCACCGACGACATGGCTCAGGCCGGGCGGAACACCAGGCGAGGTGTTTCGCGGTCGTGATGTTCGAATCCGACCAGCATTTCCTGTCCCACTTCCATTTCGCCCGGTTCGTCGTTCTCTCGACCGGCAAGCCGTGCGACCACCCGCGGACCTTCTTCGAGTTCGACAACACCCGAGCAGTACGGGCGATCGCCGCCGAATCCCTCGTCGGCCAGTCCGGGCGAGACCATTGCCATCCGGGTCATTGCCACCAGCCGGCCTCGTCCGCTGGCCTGTTCCCAGCTCATGTCGTCACCGTGGCAGTCCGGGCAGAGGGCTCGTGGTGGTACGAACAGGGATCCGCAATCGTCGCATCGTCCTCCCATCAACTGCTCTTCACGGAGAAACGCCGAATAGGATCGGTCGGTGAAGGGACGCGTCTGGGTCATGTCAGTCTCCCCGCCTCAGGATCGTTACCGAACTGGTGCCGCCGGTGCCCCCCAGGTTGTGGGCCAGCCCGATTCTCAGGTCGTCGCCTGGCACCTGCCGGTCGCCGGCCTGTTGTCTCAACTGGGTCCAGACCTCGACCAACTGGCCCGCCCCGGTGGCGCCCACCGGGTGGCCCTTGCACTTGAGTCCCCCGGAAGTGTTGATCGGCATGCTGCCATCCAGCCGGGTCAATCCGTCGGCCACCGCAAGATGGCCGGTGCCGTGCTCGAAGAATCCCAGGTCCTCGATGTGCAGCAGTTCGGCGATCGAGAAGCAGTCGTGCACTTCGGCAAACTGGATGTCGGCGGGCTTCAGTCCCGCCATCTGGTAGGCCTCGTGGGCCGCCGCCCGTGTTGCCTCGAAACTGGTCAGGTCCTCGGCCGCCTGCAGCCCTCGGCCGCTACCCTGTCCGATCCCGGCCACCTGCAGTGGGTCGTCGGTGAACCGGCTGGCAATCTCCGAGGCGACCAGCAACAGGCAACCGGCTCCATCACTGATTGGACAGCAGTCGAACAGGTGCAACGGCGCAGCGACGACCGGGTTGGCCCGTTCGTCTCGCAGGAATTCCCGCTCGTCGGCCCACTCGGTCACCTCCTGGCCGCGTTCGGCTGCCCGACGGGCCTTGGATTCCATCATCTCGCGGACCGATTTTCCCAGTTGGGCTCGTGGGTTGAGTGCCGCATTGAGGTGGCTTTTGATCGTGACGTTCATCAGGTGTTCGCGGGTGGCACCGTGTTTCTGGAAGTAGGCCGAGGCGATGGCCCCGAACACGCCGGGGAAATTGAATCCGGCATCCAGTTCGTAGGGGATCGCCGCCAGTGCCAGTCCCTCGGCCACCTCGGATGTGGACCGTTTGGACATGTCCTCGACGCCGCCCACCAGGACGACGTCATAGAATCCGCTTGCGATGGCAAAGCACGCTTCGCGGAATGCCAGCCCGCTCGAGGCACACGCACCCTCGGTTCGGGTGGCGGGGGTGGGGACGAGGCCAAGGGCATCCGTGAGAATCGCACCCCAGTGCGACTGGTGGACGAAGAAGTCGTTGGTGAAGTTGCCGAAGTACAACGCTTCGATGTCGGAGGGGGCGAAACCCTTGTCGACCGACGTCCTCAATTCGGAGAACGCCTCGAGAAAGAGGTCCTTCGAGTCTTTCTCGGCAAACATGCCGAATCCGGACATCCCGGCTCCGACCACCGCCACGCCTCGTCCCAATTGTCGTCGTCGTGTCATGTTGTCCTCGGTGCGGGTCAGACCCGCCGCTCCCGTCCCTGCCAGTACGCCTCGCGGAGTTCCCGCTTGACGATCTTGCCGTAGTTGTTTCGAGGCAGGTCGTCGACGAAATCGACGCTGCGCGGTTTCTTGTAGCTGGCGATGTGGTCTCGGCAGAACTCGATCAGTTCCTCTTCGGTCACCTCGCCACCGTCGACGGTCGAGACGACCGCCTTGACCGCCTCGCCCCATTCCTCGTCGGGGATGCCGATCACGGCCACCTCGTGGACGGCCGGGTGCCGGACCAGGATCTCCTCGATCTCACGGGGATAGATGTTCTCGCCCCCGCTGATGATCATGTCGTGTGAGCGGTCCATCAGGAAGAGGTAGCCATCTTCGTCGAGGTAGCCGACGTCGCCGGTGTGCAGCCAGCCGCCGCGGAGCGAATTGTCCGACGCCGCCGGGTCTCGCCAGTAGCCTTTCATCACCAGGTCCGACCGGGTGATGATCTCGCCCACCTCGCCGGTAGCCAGTCGTCGGTCGTTGTCATCGACGATCCCGACCTCGACATCGGTTCGGGCGATTCCCGCTGAGCCCAGGCGACGGTGACGGGTCTCGTCGCCGTCGACGACGTGATCCTGGTGTGGCAGGTAGGTGATCGTCATGGGGCTCTCTCCCTGTCCATAGAGTTGAACCAGGCAGGGCCCCAGTTGCTCCAGTGCCCGCAGCAGGTCCTGGACCAGCATCGGGGCGCCGCCGTAGATGACCGACTTGAGCGACCCGAGGTCGAAGCGGCCGATGTCGGGGTGATCGATCAGCCGCTTGAGCATCGTGGGGGCGACAAAGATGTTGGTGATTCGGTGCTGCTGGATGCACTCGAAGATGTTCACCGGATCAAATGAGGTCGCCGACGGGATCACGTGAGTGGCGGCCATGGCAACATTGGGCAGGGCGTAGAGTCCGCTGCCGTGGGACAGCGGTGCGGCGTGCAGAGTAGCTTCAGGTTGGCTGCGATCCGGACACATGTCGGTGAAGAATCCCATCGACATCGCCTCGAGGTTGCGATGCGTGAGCATTGCCCCCTTGGGGCGGCCGGTGGTTCCGGACGTGTAGAACAGCCAGGCAACATCGTCGGGATCGACTTCGGCATCGGGGCACTCACCCGGTTGGCCTTCCAGGATCGTCTCGTAATCCAGTTCGTCGCCGATGGCTCCATCGGTCGTGATCACGTGTTCGACTCGCGGCATCTGGGCAGCAACCGACCGCAGCGGTTCGTTGAACTCCGGCGACGTTGCCACGATTCGCGATTCGCTGTGGTCGATGATGTAGGCGAACTCGTTGGGGTGCAGGCGGAAGTTGATCGGCACCACACCGCAGCCCAGACGGAATCCGGCGAACATTGTCTCGAGCATCGGACCGCAGTTGGTCATCAACACCGCCAAGTTGTCGCCTCTCTCGAGACCCAGCTCTTGCAGGGCGTGGCACAGCCGGCTGGTCCGCTCGTCGAACTCGGCGTACGACCAGCTCTGTGTTCCGTGAACGATCCCCGGGGTCGAGGGGAAATCGCGAGCGGCCTTGGTGAGAAACTGGCCGACGTTCATCGACGGAGATCCATTGGGGGCAGGGAATCGGGGCGTTGGACCGGCGAACGGTGCACGCCCACGGTATTCTGAGGCCTCGTCACGAGGCAAGTCGGAGGCAGGATCGAGATGGGTGAACGACTCAAGGACAAGGTGGCCCTGGTGACCGGTGCGGGATCTTCCGGTCCGGGCTGGGGCAATGGAAAGGCGACCGCGGTGTTGTTCGCCCGCGAGGGCGCCCGGGTCTGCGTGATCGATATCAACCGGGATGCGGTGGAGGAAACCGCCGGAATCATCCGGGACGAGGGAGGAGAATGCCTGGTCGACCAGGTCGACGTGACCGATGCCGAACAGGTGGCTGCGGTTGTGGCGAAGTGCATGGATCACTGGGGTCGTGTCGACATCCTGCACAACAATGTCGGGATCCTGGACGTCGGTGGGCCGGTGGACGCGAGCCTCGAGAACTGGGAACGGGTGGTCTCGGTCAACCTGACCAGCATGTTCCTGACCTGCAAGTACGTGCTGCCCGTGATGGAGGCCCAGGGGGGAGGGGCCATCGTCAACATCGCCTCGATTGCCGGGATCCGTTACCTGGGGATCCCTTATGTGTCCTACTCCGCCACCAAGGGAGGTGTGTTGCAACTGACCCAGTCGGTGGCGCTGGAATATGCCGAGAAGGGTGTCCGGGTCAATTCGATCCTGCCGGGCCTGATGAACACGCCGATGATCGTCGAGCCACTCAAGGGCGTCTACGCCGACGGTGATGTCGACAAGATGATCGAGATGCGGAACGAGCAGGTTCCGATGAAGACCATGGGCGATGCCTGGGACGTTGCCCACGCCGCGCTGTTCCTGGCCTCCGACGAGGCCCGCTACATCACGGGCACCCAACTGGTCGTCGATGGCGGATTGACGTGCAAGTGCTGAACCGGGAGTGCCACTGAGGTCGTCTTCCCCGTTCGGTTGCCTCGGGGATTGCCGATGGGTAACGATGGGGTCGTTCACTCGCACCGACAGAGGACCACCACGATGAGACTCTCCACGCCGTTGTCCGGACTCGTCCTGTTGCTTGTGACGGTCGGAGTCGTCTCGGTCGCTCCGGCGGCCGAACCCCGGTTGAAGCCGGTTGTCGGGTTCCTGAAAATCCCCAAGGGGATTCCAGTCGGAGCCGCCTCGGGAGTGGATGTTGACAGCAAGGGACAGGTCTACCTGTTTCACCGAGGGCCGCGGCCGATTCTCTGTTTCTCCGCCGACGGGAAACTCGTTCGATCGTGGGGCGACGACCTGATCGGGAACGCTCATGGCCTGCGAGTCGATCGAGACGACAACGTCTGGGTGACCGACATCGGCCATCACATGGTTTTCAAGTTCAGCCCCAAGGGCAAAGTTCTTCTCTCTCTCGGACAGGTCGACAAGGCGGGCACCGGGCGGGACATGTTCGACAAACCAACCGATGTGGCTTTCGGCCCCGCCGGCGAGATCTACGTCTCTGACGGCTACGGCAACAGCCGGGTGATGAAGTTCGACGCGAAAGGGAAGTACCTGACCAGTTGGGGAAAGCCGGGGACTGGCAAAAGCGAATTCGACACTCCCCATGCCATCCTGGTTGATCGCAAAGGTCGGGTCGTGGTTGGTGATCGCGAGAACGACCGAGTGCAGGTATTCGATGCGAACGGAAAGTGGCTGGCTACCTGGAACGGGTTCGCTCCGTTCGGACTGGCCGAGGACGACAAGGGAGCGATCTACGTCGCCGACGGTCGGGCTAACCAGGTCCTGCAACTCGACCCGAAATCCGGAAAGGTCGTCGCCAGGTGGGGGAAAGAAGGGGCCGCACCTGGGCAGTTTCAGTTGCCACACATGCTGGCCGTCGACAAGCAGCGGAACCTCTACGTTGTCGAAATCACCGGCAAGCGGCTGCAGAAGCTGGCACGCTAGCGACTGCTTCACCGACCGGACGTGTATCGAGGACCAGTGATGAGACACGGGCTTATTCTGCTGATCGTGGCGGCGACCATCGGCGTGTTGGTCGAGGCCGCCGATCCCGAGGCCCGGACGGCCCGCAAGTCGACCGGCAGGCTGGATGTGACGGTGGAGAGCCGGTTGGTGAAGTCGAATCTTCCGGCGGATCCCCTGATCGATTTTGCTGTCGAGGCCCGTCGGCAGGGACTCGAGGGCGTGCTGGATCCCGATTCGATTCGGGTCGTCAACCGTGTTACGGGACAGGAGGTGGCTCATTCGTTGGGTCCCGGGTTCCGTCACGGTGATTCCGGACGGGTTCGATGGCTGATCACCGGTCCGAGTCAGGTCCGGTACACCGTCAGCTTCCGGACAAGTCGTGCACGACGGGTGGCCTCGACGAGGGAACGGGTGCCGTTGATCGGTGTCGGCGATTTGCTGAGATACAATGCGACCGTTCCTCGGCGGATCGGTGGGCTGGTCGGCCTGTCGCGAATGGCCGATTTGACCGGGGACGGCCGACCCGATCTGATCTCGGCCGGGATGTACACGTTCGAGTCGGGTTGGCCGGGGACCCGAATCCCACACGACTGGGGCGGACTGTGGTGCCGGCCGGCCCTGGGACGGGGCGCAAAAAAGACCGGGCCGCTGCTCTTCGGAGATCGGATCCCGTTGCGGTACAAGACCTCACGGGAATCGAAGGAATTTCACCAGTTCAATGCCGGCTACATCCACGGTGATGCGGCCGACCTCAATGGCGACGGGCGGCCGGACTTGTTGTTCACCACGGCCGTCAAGTCGTCCCGTTTCAGTCGAATTCCCGGTGTTCACCTCGCGGTACATCTCTTCCTGGATTCCGGCGACCGCGATGCGGGGGGCATGCCGATCTACCTGTCGGCCGGTCGTGTGCCCCACCCGCCCGAGTACTGGGGGCCGGTGCGAACTGCCGACCTGGACGGTGACGGAGTGGTGGACCTGGTGCTGGGCAGCATGTATCGCGACGAGGCCGGACCCCGGTCGGACGTTTCGGCTTGTTACATCAGGAATCGGAACCCGAAGGGTTGGCCGTTCGAGCCGGCCGAGTCGGTGACGATCTCCGTGGGCCGCCGGCCCTGTTTTTTCGATGTCGACGGTGACGGGAAGCTGGATTCGGTTTGCCTGGTCGACGATTCGCGGACGAAGCGTTTCAACCGTTCCAGCCGAATGGGATGGAGACGCAACCTGGGAGAGTTTCCTCCACGGTTTGCTGCCCCCCGGGTACTCGAGGAAGTGGACCTGAAGCACTGTTACACCACTGCTGCGGTCACGACGGGATCGCGGCGCGGCGTGGTTGTTTCCTACCGCTCGTGGCAGCGAGCAGCATTTCTCGAGGCTGTCTCACCGCCTTCCGGAGAGGCAGCATCCCCTCGCCGTCGACGATTCGTGACCCGGGACCTCCTGGCTCCGTCGCCTGAGATCGCCCTGGGTGACCAGGCGACGCCGTTTCCCTGCGATTGGGATGCCGATGGGGATTGGGATTTGCTGGTTGGCGGTGGGTACGGCGACGTGCGGATCGTGATCAACTCGGGCACGACCGCCCAACCGCGATTCGAATTGGCTCGACCGGTGCTGGCCGATCGCCGACCGATCGAGGTCCACATGAGCAACGTGTTTCCGGGGCTGGAGGAGTATGGTCACAACATGGGATACCCCCATCCCTCGTTTGTCGACTGGGACGGCGACGGATTGCGGGACCTGATGGTGCCCAACATCACCAACCGGGTGTTCTGGTACCGCAACATTGGCACTGCAGGTGAACCTCGGTTCGGACCCCGCCGCCAGGTGATCTGTGATGGGTTTGCCGAAACCGCCCGAACGCTGAAAGCGACTGCCAGCCTGCTGGGGGCCGACACGAAGAAATGGACCAAGCGGGTTCCCGACCCACATTCACCATTCGGTTGGCGGAGCCGTGGTGGTTTCGGCGATTTCAACGGTGACGGGCTGTGTGACATGGTCACCACCGATGGGCAGGGGCCGCCCGACCACAATCGCTACGCGGCCCATTCGGCGATTTTCGTCCAGTACCGCGACGGGCAAGGGCAACGGCGGTTGAAGAAACAGCAGGTGGTCACGTTGCCCGACGGCAAGCCGCTGACCAATGTCGTCGGTCAACCGGCCCAGTTGATTCCTGTCGACTGGGATCGTGATGGACTGCTGGACCTGGTGATCAACCATGGAGCCACCCTGGACACGGCACCGGCGCTCGTCCGCAATATCGGGACCCGGGCATCGCCCCGCTTCGATTTTCCACGGCGGCTGAAGTGCTTTGGCGAGGAACTTTCCGGCATTGCCAAGCACGGGCCCTATTACGGAGTCGGGGATCTCGACGGAGACGGACGGCCGGATTTGCTGGCCTGTCCGGAGATGGGGACCTATCACTTCTTTCGCCGCACGGCGCTCGACATGCCGCGGCGACCACGGTTCGTCATTGGCCCGGCCGAAGACTAGGGCGTGGAGGCAGCCTGTCGGCTTCGACCGCTGAGCCTGGCGTAGACGGTGAACATTGCCGGGACCAGCAGCAGGATCCAGACGGTGGCCACGATCAGTCCGAACGAGACACTGATCGCCATCGGGATCAGCTCCTGGGCCTGGGTGTTGCGTTCAAACATCAGTGGCATCACCGCGGCGACGGTCGTGATGGAGGTCAGGACGACCGGCCGAAGCCGGCGTCGACCCGCCGTCATGACGGCGTGGTCCAGCGAGTCACCCGCGTCCAGGCGGCGGTTGATGAAGTCGATGAGTACGATCGAGTCATTCGCGACGATTCCCGAGAGCGTGACCATTCCGAAGAGACTGTTCAGGGTCAGCACCTGGTTCATCAGCAGGTGCCCCCCGACGGCACCGACGAACCCGAACGGTATCACGGCCAGAACGATCAACGGCTGGATGTAGGAACGAAACTCGAGTGTCAGCAGGGCGAACATTCCGCAAAGGGCCAGGAGATAGCCGAACCACAGGCTGCTTACCGATTCGCGGGTTTCCTTCTGCTGACCTTCCCAGCGGGCCGTCACCCGAGAATGAGTGTCGAGCAATTCGTTGAGGAACTCTCCTCGGAGATCAGCAATCACTTCGGTCGCATTTGCCTGCTCGTGGTCGATGTCGGCGGTGATCGTGATGGCTCTCCGCTGGTCGATTCTCAGGATGTCGTCGTACCCTCTTTCAACGGTCACCTCGGCCAGTTCCCGCAGCGGAACCTCGCTGCCGTCGGCTGTTCGGATATGCAGATCGTTGAACTGGTGCAGGCTTCGCCGCTGGTGCCGAGGGTAGCGAACCATCAGTTTCACCTCGTGTCGACCTCTCTGCAGTCTCATGGCCTCCACACCGTGGTAGGCACCCCGCACGGTCCGGGCCAACTGGTCGAGGCTGACTCCGAGCGATTCGGCAACGGGTTTGAGCGACAGCTTCATTTCCCACTTGCCCGGACCGCGGCTGTCGCGGATGTCGTACACCCCGTCGTAGGAAGCCAGTCTCTGCTTGATCTGATCGGAGACCGATTCGATTTCGTCGATGTCATGGCCCAGCAGGTCCAATTCGATGGCCCGCCCACCGGCGGTGTCGTTGATGCCCCAGAAGACGATCCGCTCGGCGCCGGGGAAATCTCCGGCACGCTCGCGCCACTTGGCGATCACCTCGCGGCTCGATTTCTGTGCGAAGAACTGCCCCGGTTCGAAGCCGATGTAGATCTCGCCCCTCATGTTGTCCAACTGGTTGTGGTACCCGACGCTCCGGAAACGGGTCTGGACCAGGGACTGTCGATCCCCGTCTTCGCCGCGAAGGTCCTCTTCCTCGACCTCGCGGAACGTCTGCTCCAGTCTCTTGGTGGCGGTATCGATCGTGGACGTCGGTGTGCCCTTGGGATATTCGATGTAGGTGTAGAGGAACGCCCAGTCGAGATTCGGTTTTGCGACGAAGGGGGTGAATCCGCCGTAGAAGAGACCGGCGGTGACCAGCAGGGACGAGAGCGAGCCGGCCAGCAGCACAGCCGTGTGAGCCAGGGTCCATCGGAGCACGGGGGTGTAAATACGGTCGACGAAGCGGTCGATCGTCCTCTGTACCGCCCGCTGAAAACCGGGCACCTCCTCGGGGAGACCTGGCAGCCGCGACCGAGCAAGATGACAGGGAAGAACGAACAGCCCCTGTGCCAGCGAGATCAGCAGCATCGCGGTCAGCCCCAGGGGCATCATGCCGATCTCCTTGCCCGTCTGGCCGCTGACGTAGGCCAGTGGTAGGAAGGTGATCACGCTGGTCAGCACGCTGTTGATCACCGCCGGGGCGACTTCGATTGTGCCGTCAACGGCCGCCTCGAGAGCGGTGCGACCGCGCAGACGGTGTGCGTAGACGTTTTCAGCGATGACGATCGCGTCATCGACGACGAGCCCCAGGGCCATCACGAAGGCGAACATCGAGTAGATGTTCAGTGTCGCCCCGGCGGCCAGCATCACCCCGCAGGTGCCGAAGACTGAGACCGGGATTCCCAGGGCGACCCAAAAGGCCAGTCGCGGATCCAGGAACAGGCTCAGCACGCCGAAGACCAGGAACAGACCGTAGACGCCGTTTCGCGAGAGAAGGTCGAGACGGTTGCGAGCGGGTTTGCTGTAGTCGTCCCAGGTCTTCAGGTCGTAGCCGGGCGGCATGGCCCGTGTCGCCACGTAGTCGGCGACCTGTTCCCGGATGGTCAGCATGTCCTCGTCGGCCGTCATACGGATCTTGATCGACATCACCGGCCGGTCGTCGAGGGCCGCAACGGTGTCGACGTCGACAAATCCGTCGCGGACATTGGCGATGTCGCCGACGGTCACAACTGTGCCGTTCTGGTTGGTGCGCAGGGGGATTCCGGCAATTCGTTTGCCGGTCACCTGCTTGTCGGCGGTTCGGATCAGGATCTCGTCGGGCGTGGTCTTGATCCGGCCGCCGGGAAGGTCGAGGTTTCCCTGGCGAAGAGCCGCGGCGACATCCTCGTGTGTCAGGCCGTACTCCTGGAGAGTCTCCTCGGAAACCTCGACGTCGATCTGGTAGGGCTTGGCTTGCCAGAGTTCGATGTGAGACACCTCTGACAATTCGAGCAGCTCGTCGTGGATCGTTTCGGCCAGGTCGCGGAACTGCCGTTCGCCGACGGGATCGTTGGCTGGATCAAGCGAGGCGGGGGCAAGGACCGCAACCGAGATCACCGAGTTGAACCGGACACGCAGCCGCACTTCGGGTCGCTCGGCTTCCTCGGGAAAACTCGGGATACTGTCGACCGCGGCGCGGATCTCATTGACCACCCGTTGCGGCTGGTCGACGTCGGGTTCGAGTTCCGCCGTGACGGTGCCCCGACCTTCGGTGGCCAGCGAGGTCAGTTTGCGGACGCCGACGATCGAACGGATCGCTTCCTCGATCTTCAGGCAGAGTCCCTCCTCGGTCTGAGTCGGGCTCGCACCCGGATAGACCACCCGCACCACGACCTCGTCGGGCCGGTAGTCGGGAAACCGTTCGCGCTGGAGCATCAGCATCGAGGCCACACCGACGGCCAACACGCCGGCCATCAGCGTGTTCATCGACGGGGTGTTGCGGATGGCCCATGCGACGATCGACCTCATGGCGACGGCCTCCCCTCGTCGCCTTGGCCGGACGATGCATCTGCCTTGCGGACGCGAACCGTCATGCCGTCGTAGGTCGTTGCCAGTGGCGAGATGACAACGTGGTCGTCGGGGGTCAGCCTGGTGGAATCAGCTCGTATCAGCACCGAGTCTCGCAGCACTCTCACAACTTCCACGCGGTGGATCACCAGCCGATCGTTGCTTACCGACCAGACCTGGCCGTCGGGTCGGAGTGCCTCGGTGGGAATCTCGATCAACGGCGTCTTGGGGACAACCGGCAACGCGACGGTGACGTACATTCCCCGCATCAAGAGCGACGATCCCCTGGCCGTCTGCGAATCTCGCCGCCTGTCGACCAGAACTCGACACGGCACAGTCCGTGTTCGCGGGTCGACTCCCTGTCCCCGGAATCGGGTCAAGCGGCCCGTCCACCGGTTCGTGGTGTCCTGGTAGGTGACGGTGACCGCCACATCGGGTACTTCGAACGGGCTGGCGATTTTTCCGACATCATTGGCCGCTGTTCGGGAATCTCGCAGCCAGGCCAGTTCATCGGCCCGCAATTGACACTCGATCTCGACCACCGCCGCCTCTTCGATCTTCAGCAGGGTGTCACCGGGTTGAACAAAATCACCCACCTCGGCCCCGTCGAGTGTCAGCAAGCCGTCGAAGGGGGCCACGATTCGGGTTCTTGTGATGTCCCTGTTGGTGTGCTGCTGTTGAGCGACCAGGACCTGTCGTTGCGTTTCCAACCGACGACGGCGCAGCGGCAACACGTCCTGTTGGTTCTCGAGCTCCCGCAGCGAGTTGCGGGCTTCGAGTTCAGCTCGCTTGGCACGATCGCGGTCGGCCGGAGTGTTGACCTTGCGTTCGAGCAGCGATTCAACGCGGGCGAGATCCCTGGAGGCGAGTGCGAGGTCCTCTTCGGCAAGAGCAATCAGTTTCTGGATGCCGGTGGACTCGGTGGTGAGTTGTTCGAGATCGAGATCGATGCCGTCGAGTTGGCTGGTGATCTTCCGGAGTTCCAGGCCGTAGTCGACCGGGTCGATCTGAAGCAGCAGTGTCCCCTTGGAGACATGTCGCCCAGCTCGCAGGTCGTCAGGGCGGGCGATGATGCGCCCGGTCACTTCGGCCGAAAGGGTCACTTCACGACGGGGGACAACCCGGCCGCCGATGCGAATTTCGAACTGCTTCCGGGGAGGCCCCAGCACCCGGGTTCGAACCGGTGGGGGCTTGTCGGCGACCGGCGACGTTGCGGGACGAACGCCCAGTGTTTGCAGCCAGGTGAATGCGGCAACACCTGCGGCGACAATCAACAGTGGCCCGACGGCCTGCAGGATGGTCTGGCGGCGCATAGGCAACGGGTGTCAGGACTTCCGGGCTGATCGATCACCTTCATTTCATCCTATGAAGACGCGTCGACCGGGGTCCATTTCCGATGCCGCGAGAGTGCACAAGGTGGGGTATTGGCGGGAATCCTGACTGCTGTGCAGGTTGAAACGGTTGATCCGGCAGTGACGGTCCCCGGTTGACGGACAGGGACCGCGACGACTCGGCGGGTGGATTACCTGCTTGCCGGAGGTTCGATGCGGTACGTCTTGCCGTCGAGGTTGACCAGCACCGTTCCGTTGAACGCCAGGTACTTGGCGAGAGTTCCGCGATGCGCGGCGGCCAGGTCGAAGTACTGTTGGCTGTACTGTGTGATCGTGACGGCTCGCTTTTCCTGTTCGGCAGTCACCGTCGAGTCCCGCCAGAGCCGCCCCTTGAGAAAGAACGATTTCTGGCCGATGTTGCGGATGGTCGGTCGGACCACGCCGAGGCTGCCACCGGCAGTTGCCTGGTCGGCTATGGCAGCGGGTTTGTCGGCGGCAAACCCGCCACCCCCCAAACCGCCGGCGGGAACACTGCTGGCATTCTGCAGGCGGCCCTTGATCCGCCGCTGGGCAAACCCGGACTGTCCGCTGGCCTGGGACAACTCGCGGTTGGCCGTCATCCGGGCCCGGTTGATGTTGTCTCGCGCGGCCAGGTTGACGTCCTCGTCGGCCAGGAAAGACGTGTAGGGAGTCATCACGCCGTGAGCGATCGACAGACGCACCAGTTCGTCGATCAGTTCCTGGTTGGTTCCGTTCAGGTCGAGTTCATCGATGATCTCGCCGATCCGTCTCAACGCCCAGAGCTTCTCGACGAACCCGTGGGACTCGTCCTGGGACCGGTCGGCCAGCGTCGCTGCGAAGGAGAAGGACCGGCGGTCATCGCCGTTTTCTCCGGTCAGTGTCACCTTGACGCGGCCGGACTGCCGGTACCGTCCGACCCAGATCAACTGCTCGCCACGGAACAGATCGGTCAATTCGCGGGGGTAGGTCCTGGCGATCGGCTGAGGGGCACCCGCACGGGGCACCTTGTCGAATTCGAAGTTCACCGCCAGCTTGGTCAGCATCGGGGCACCGATGCGGTCGTAGAGTTTCGAGACCTGCACCTCGATGTCCTCGTTGGGGCGTACGTAGACCGATTGCCCGCGGTGATTGCGGGAGAGCCGATCGAGCAGACGGCTGTTGACGTCGAAACCGACGCCGAAGCTGAACATCCGGGCCCCGACCCGGCTGGCCTTGCGGGCGTTGGCAGCGATCTTCAACTCGTTTCGCTCACCCACCGTTGGCAGTCCGTCGGTGAGAAACAGGACGTAGTTGGGTCGCTTCCTGTCGACCAGCATGCCCAGTGCCGTGGTCAGCGCTCCGTCAATGTTGGTACTGCCTCCGGCGAACAGGCCGTCGACGAATCCCAGGGCGGCCTTCTGTGAACTGTCGTTGACCCGTTGCAGTTCTGGACGAAAACTCTCGACCTGCGTGTCGTAAGCCACGATGTTGAATGTGTCCCGGGGCCCGAGTCGGCCCACCAGGTACTTCAGGGCCTCACGGGCCTGTTCGATCTTCTTTCCGTTCATGCTCCCCGATCGGTCGATCACGAAGACGACCGTCTTGGGAACCGCCTTGGCCTTCTTGAGCTTCACTTCCGGACTGGCCAGCAACAGGAAGTACCCGTCCTGCCCGGGATCGGGGCGATAGCTGACCAGGTTCATCCCGACCAGGCCATCTTTTGTGCCGTAGAACAATCGCAGGTCCTCAGGCGAGACCACGTTCGGGAGCGTCAGGTTTCCGTGAGCGTGGTGGTCGTCGGGCCGTTTGATGTCGACGGGATGCGAGGGGCTGAAGACCGTCTTGATCGGTTGACTGCTGTCGATGCGAACCGAGATGTTCAGGGCGTCGATGGGACGACGGGAGTGTTTGACGGTGCCGGTCGGCAGATGAAGATCGATGAGACCGTTGTCCTTCTTGAGCAACTGCGAGTAGCGAATCTCGACCCTCCGCCTGGCCCCGGGCGGGATTGGGAAAACACGTGTCTGGAACAGTCCCTGTCCCATGTATTCGAGCAATGCCGGGTCCTGTTGCCGCCTGACGATCGACTCGTAAATCCGTCGGGCCTCGGCTTTTTTCATCAGCCGCCCGGGCAGTTCCTTGCCGTCGACGATCAGTGTCAGGCGGTCGATCGCGGCGTCCTCGGGCAGAGGAAACAGCAGTCGAGCTTCGAGAGTTTGGGATCCCGTATTCTGAAAGACCTGTGCGATCTGTACCGAGGCGATCTGGTCGCGAACCGTTGCGTTGACGTCGACCGAATGGATGCGATAGCGGGCCGGGACAGGTCTTGGGAAGGGGCTCACCGGCGGTCGTACAATTGCGTCGCCTTCAACCACAATCACCTGTGCGGCAGCCTGCTGGGCTGTTGATCCCGTGATCGCTGCCGTCAGCACCATCAAAGACAATCCGCCGAGTGTCCGTTGCATGGACCAGTCTCCCCGTGTCCGGTTTCGTATTGCGTCGTTGGAATTGGCCCGCCGCGGTTGTTCGACGAGGTCGGTGACGGGGGAGTTCCCGTGGTGTGGATGGTTTCCGGAAAAAAACATCCGTTTTGTGGCCGGAGGTCACGTACATGAACGTCGGCACCGGCGATGTTAGGATGACGGGCATGGCCTGGAGACCGATCAGGATCCTGAAAATTCCGGCGGGTGTTCTGTTGGTGATGACCGGCGTCATTGCCGTTGCCGGAATGGGGGAAGAAAGGCCGGACGACGTGGCGGAGGACCATTGGTCGTTTCGCCAGATCGTTCGGTCACGTGTGCCGCGGGTGTCAGCGTCTGGCTGGTTGCAGACACCGATCGACGCGTTCGTGTTGTCGAAGCTCGAGTCGGCGGGTCTGGGTCCGTCACAGCCGGCAACTCCCCGGCAACTGGTTCGTCGGATCAGTTTCGATCTGGTGGGGCTGCCACCGACACGTGCCGACGTCGAGAGCTTCGAGAGGTCGTGGTCTGTCAATCGAGAGGCCGCGATCGGACAACTGGTTGATCGACTGGTGTCGTCGCCGCACCACGGTGAGCGGTGGGGACGTCACTGGCTGGACCTGGCCCGCTACGCCGACTCGAACGGTTTCGAGTTCGATTTCGAACGGCCCAACGCCTGGCACTACCGCGACTGGGTGATTGACAGTCTCAACGACGACCTCGGTTACGACCAGTTCCTGATGCAACAGATTGCCGGCGACGAACTGGCGCCTCGCGATTTCGGGTCGCGGGTGGCTACCGGATTCTGCCGACACGGTCCGACCGTGGGCAACCAGAGCCTCGAGAAGAACCGGTGGGATGAACTCGACGACGTGATCTCGACGACCTCCGAGGTCTTCCTGGGGCTAACGATCGGTTGTGCAAGATGTCACGACCACAAGTACGACCCGATCACCCAGAAAGACTATTACTCGTTGCTGGCAGTCTTCCGGACGATCAGCAAGGTCGATGAGTTGGTTGGCAGCGATCAACAACGTGCCGAGATCCGTCGGCTGGACGGACGGATCCGGGAGGTGCGGAAACGGGTGAAGAACCTCAAGCGGACGGCTCGGCCGGGTCGTTGGTCGGCCCGGAATGGTCAGTGGTATCAGTCGCAGATGGTGCCCAATGTGCGGTTGCTGATCGGAGAATCCGGCTGGACCGACTACCGCGTGGAACTGGAGTTCCAGAAGACGGCCGGGACCCGCGAGCCATTCAACCACTCGGCCGGAGTCCAGGTCGGCATTCGCGCCACTGACCTGAAGAATGCCTACTGGCTTCGGCTGGGCGTCTTCGACAACACCGAACACGAGTTGTCGATCGAGGTGAACGGGGCCGGATTCACGCCGCTGGCTCCGAAGGTGGCAGGCGACATCGAGACCGGACGGTGGTACCGCGTGCGGTTGGAAGCTCGTGGACACCGGTTGCGGGTCTGGCTGGATGGCGTGTTGCAGTTCGACCTCGTCGATCGGCGGCTGCCGGCCGGCCGGGTGGCGCTGGGCAACTGGCTGACCACGACCCGCTGGCGGGGCCTCCGTGTCACCGACCTCGCCGGTCGCGCCTTGCTGACGGGCTGGCCTGATCTGGGCCGGGCGGTTCGTCCTCCCGAGGTCACCGGAGAGACGACGCGGGACAAGTTGAATGCGGAACTGGCGGAGTTGGAGGTGTTGAAAGCGAGGCTGCCGATCGCGATGGGGATCAACGACGGTGGTCGCCGTGAACCACTGAAGACCCACCTGTTCAACCGCGGGGACCACCGCCACCCGGGTGCGGTCGTCGAGCCGGCTGTTCCCGCCGTGCTCGCCAAGAAGCTCATCCCGTTTCCGGCCGCGGCCGCCGATGCCAAGTCCACCGGGCGACGCAGTGTCCTGGCCGCCTGGATGACCCGGCCGGACAATCCGTTGGTGGCGCGGGTCATGGCCAACCGGATCTGGCAGTTTCATTTCGGGAGAGGGTTGGTCGAGACGCCCAGTGATTTTGGGCTCAACGGATCCGAGCCGTCCCATCCCGGATTGCTGGACTGGCTGGCTGCGGAACTGATCCAGTCGGGTTGGAGCCTGAAGCACATGCACCGGGTGATCATGGCTTCGAGCGTGTACCAGCAATCAAGCGGGAATGGGGACAGCCCGTCAGGACGTCTTTTTGGGGCTTTCCCTCGTCGTCGACTTGAAGCCGAACTGATTCGCGACGCGATGCTTGCCGCCAGCGGTTCCCTGAACCGGACGATGCACGGACAGGGCATTCGTCCCAGGATTCACTCCAGTGTGATTGCCACCAGCACGACCCGAAAGTGGCCACTGGTCCGGCAGGAAACAGCCGAACACTGGCGGCGGAGCGTCTATGTGCACGTGCGTCGCAGTGTGTTGATGCCGTTGCTGGAGTCGTTTGATGCTCCGCCGACTACCGAAAGTTGCGCGGCACGGGTGACGACCACCGTGCCGACACAGGCCCTGCAGTTGCTCAATGACCGGTTTGCCAACGAGCAGTCGCGACGGATGGCAGAGTCGATTCGTGCGGCGAACGGCAAGGATGTTGTCCGCCAGGTCGAATTGGCATTCTGGCGGACGCTGTCACGGCCACCCGAGGCGGCCGAACTCCGGGAATGTGTCGAGTTCGTCAATCGCGAGGGACTCAGCGGACTCTGCCACGTGTTGTTCAATATCAACGAATTTGTCTTCGTGGACTGACCAGGTGACCCATCTGCCGCTGACCCGCCGAGAGATGCTCGACGTGACCGGAATCGGTTTCGGGGGTCTCGCGATGCGTTCGTTACTGGCCGACGACGGTCTGCTGGCGGCACCGCCGGTGTCGACCAATCCCCTGGCATCGGTCCCGTCCGGCGTGCTGGCACGTGCCAAGTCGGTCATTTTCCTGTTTGCCTACGGCGGTCCCAGTCACGTCGACTTGTTCGATCACAAGCCGGCGTTGCGGAAATGGGAGAACAAGCCGATTCCGGTTTTCGACCGGAAGGATGCCTTCAACAAGACCACGCACGCGACCGCGATGCCGTCGCCGTGGAGTTTTCATCGTCATGGCGAATCGGGGCTGTACGTCAGTGAACTGTTTCCCGAATTGTCCGGGTGTGCAGACGACCTGTGCGTGGTGCATTCGATGCATTGCGAATCGAACAACCACGCTCCAGCACTGTTTCACATGAATACCGGTTTCCTGTTGCCCGGTCGTCCCAGCATGGGGTCGTGGGTGACATACGGGCTGGGTTCCGACAACCAGTCGTTGCCGGCGTTCGTGGTGATGTGGGATTACCGGGGCGGCCCCATCGGAGGTGCTCAGAACTGGACCTCGGGATTCCTGCCCGCAGCTTTTCAGGGAACACCGTTCAGGAGCAAGGGCGAGCCGATCATCAATCTCGATCGGCCGCCCGGTCTGTCAGGTGAGAGTCAACGGGCGAGGCTGAACCTGATCCAGCGGCTGAACCAGCGGCATCTCGATCGGCGCCCCGCTGCGGCCGACCTGGAGGCTCGGATCGCCAGCTACGAACTGGCCTACCGGATGCAGATGTCGGCTCCCGAGGCGGTCGCCATCGAAGGGGAGACCCGTGAGACGCAGCGGTTGTACGGGATCGACCGGCCGATCAGCTCGTATTTCGGTCGACAGTGCCTGATGGCACGGCGGCTGGTCGAACGGGGTGTGCGGTTCGTGCAACTGTATTCTGGCGGGGGAGATCAGCAACTGAGCTGGGATGCCCACAGCGGTATCCGCGAGAACCTCGAACAGCACTGCCCGGAGATCGACCGTCCCGTGGCGGGGTTGATCAAGGATCTGAAACGACGAGGGCTGCTGGACGAGACGCTGATCGTCTGGGGCGGGGAATTCGGCCGGATGCCGACTCACCAGGGCACCGCGGGTCGCGACCACAACCCGCGGGGATTCACCGTCTGGCTGGCCGGCGGCGGTGTGAAGGGAGGAGTCACCTACGGTACGACCGACGACTTCGGTTATGCCGCCCAGGAGAACCCGGTCTCGATTCCCGACCTGCACGCCACCTGCCTGCACCTGCTGGGCCTGGATCACGAGGCACTGACCTATCACCACCGTGGCCGTGACATGCGGTTGACCGATGTCAGTGGACGGGTGATTGACGACATCCTGGCATAACACCGGACCGAACCGACTCGGTCTCAGCGGCGGATCTTGTCAACGGCTCGCATCGGACGGTTTTCGGGGCCCATGCGGTCGGTGACGCCCATGCCGGCCAGCATCGTGTTGTAGACGTCCAGGCCCTCGGCTCCCACGTCGAGGATC
>MDTE01171582.1_pt1 | contig 19831 bp, 12 predicted proteins | sample 811231 | NCBI WGS metagenome assembly MDTE01 (sample SAMN05326651, study PRJNA326480) | marine metagenome | isolation source: seawater | place: Indian Ocean: Red Sea | collected 2010 | reverse complement strand
TTTCCGGTGGAGGAATTGACAGAGGCGAAGGGACAAATTATCGTAGCGGCTGGATATTCGGGTCAAATTAGCGTGTACGAGAACATCTGAGCGTTCTACAGCTCTATAGTTTGCACATAAATAATACACATCCATCTATTCCTAACGTCTGAAGAAGGACAGCAAACCTCTGCGAGGCTTCACGACCTCTTCCTCTTCGCTCCAGTTTTCGTCGACGAGCGCGAGACGATCCAACGCCTTTGCGAGTTGCGACTCGAGCAATTCGTTTCGTTCCGTCAGTTGCTGCTTCGCTTCGTTGGCGCTCCCGAGCTGTCGAGCCAATGACTTTTTCTCGTCTTCTAATTGCCCGAGCAACTCGTTGATCGACGCCAAGAGCTCTATTTGCTCATCGTCGACGTCGCTCGCGACCTCGACGTCGTCCCTAGTGTTCTTCTCCCCGGACAACGCGTCTGCTTTCGCCTCGCGCTCCGCCTCGGCGTCTGACTGTCTCAACCACGCGCACAGCAAAACGGCGTCGTCCTCCTCGAGCGCGTCGAGCGTCTCCATCAACTCTGAATCGCGAATGCGCTCTTTAAACAGTCGCAATTGCTCTCGAGTCGCCTCGAGCACAAGCTCAGCCTCAGACGCGCGCGCGTCGGATCGTTTCGCTTCGAGTCTCAACCGTTCATTGTCCTCCTTTGTCTCGGCGAATTCGTGGAGACGTTCCTCCAGGTTGACCACCTCCGCCGCGAGCGCCTGCACGCGTTCGCTCGCGTCCGGATTCGACATCATCATCCCGTCTCCATCGCCGCACTTGGCCTGGTATTGCATCCACAGCCGATCCAACTCGCTTCTCGCGTGCGAAAGTTGCGACTTGGTCTCGTTGTATCTCTGCGTGAGCGCGTTGTTTTCGCTCGCGAGCTCGTCCACCGTGAGTTGCGATTTTTGTAACCCACGAACGAGTCCGAGTTTCTCCGTCGTCAGCTCGTCGATGACTTCCTGCAACATGACAATTTCGCTCTGATCGTCTCGAACGACGGTCGCGGGAGCGTCGATCGCACCGTCCGTGCGCACCCGTTCGATGATTGCGTCCAATTCCGAGCGCTCGACGAGCGATCGCTCGCGCGCCTCCTCCTCCTCCTCCTCCTCCTCGTTCGCTCGTCGCCCGTCATCGAATCGAGAATCATCGAACAAAGACGAATCGATGGCATCGTTCTGACTGATCGCGCGCATCACGCGTTCGTATTGTTCTCTCGCTCGATCCGTCGACGTCGTCGCGCTCAACACGTTCTTCTTTTCGCCTCGCTCGTCCTCCTCCACCCTCGTCTCCGCGGCGTTCGCCTCCACGTACGCGTCCGCGAGAGCGAAATACCCACCACTCGCGCTCGATGCCGCGGTGAACGCGCTCGTCGCCGGCGCGTCGAGCGTCACCGCCGCCGCGTCCGTCCGCGCGCGCGCGCCGTCGACGCCGCGTCTCTCTCCGGCGGCGTCCCATCCTCCGTCCTCCGTCGTCGTCGACTCTCTCGGCGCGTCTTCGCTCGGCTCCACCCCGCGCGTCGTCGACGGCGCGGTCGTCTCGACCGCCGGGATGATGAATGCATCCGCATCATCATCATCTTCCCGCGCCTCGTCCTCGCGTCTCCCTCGCGCCCGCGCCGCTCGAAACGCCTCCAAACGCGCGCGTCCGGCCCTGACCGCCGCGCTCGACATCGCTCGCGCGACGTCGGCGCCGAAGTGAGGACGAATGCGATTCGATTCGAATCGAATCGAATCGAACGCGACGACACACCGACGCGCGCGTCATGGGCGAGGAACCCCCGAGCGAGGAACCGCGCTCGCCGTCGCGCGCGAACGATGCCGACGCGCAGAACGACGCGTTGGCGGCGCGTCGCGCGTCGCTGGACGGGAAGGTGCTCGTCGGCGGTGAGGGTGGCGATTACATCGCCGAGACGCTGAGCAGCGCCGCGGACGTGCACGCGGCGATCGAGCACGTGCGCGCGCTGGGATCGCTGTTGGATAAAGACACGGAGCCCGTGTTGGGGTTGCTGGGCGCGCTGGGCGTGCGACGAGGGGAAGCGTACCGTGAGATGCTGGACCGGGCCGTCGGCGAGTTGACGCGACGCGCGGGGACGCTTCCGCAGGGGACGCTGTTGTCGCTTCTCGACGCGTCGTTTCCGTACATCGGGATCGCGGAGTTGAAGGTGGTACCGTTGACGGTGTTCGCGCACATGTCCCCGGTGCCGATCTCGTACCTGAAACAGGTGAGCAGGGACATGGGGATTTTTCGTCAGCTGCCGGTGGAGGTGCAGCGACAGTGTTGGGCGATGGACGCGCAGTTGTTGAGACGGCACGTCTCGCCGTCGATGATCGCGTACGGGGAAGAGATAGAGACGGCGGCGATGAACATGAATCAGGACGTAACGTTGACGCCGCTGGAGATGGCTGACGATTGGTCCCCGGGGGAGGGCGTCGGCGTCGGCGTCGGCGCCTACGCCGCCGACGCCGGAGCGTTGAGCAGGCAGAAAATGCGGAAAGGGAGCGCGAGCGTGCAGAGACTCATGAACATCATTGGAAATAATCCATTGGTGTACATCGAGGTGATTCGGCTCTGTCGTGCGCATTTCGCGAACAGCGGCGACGACGCTGCGTGTTCTCTTCGTTCGCAACTGCTCATGGCGTTTCACGACCGAGGCGAGACAGAGCTCTGTTCCAAAGATAAGTGCCACCGCCTGGCGTGGCTCATGGATGCGTGCATTCGAGATAGATACTTAGATGGTCGTCGTTTGCGAGAGATGGGAAGCATAATTGAAAACGCCGTGAAGGCGGCTGGGAAGGTGCGCGCGAAGGCCAAGCCCAAAGCTCCGAAGCCGACTCGATTTCGTCTGGTTGGTTTGGGTGCGGCGGCGAAGAAGGATGGGAACGAGAGTGACGATGGGGGAAGCATCAGTCGAGTGCACGATGCGCAAGAGAAGGATGATGCTTTCGAGCAAGTGCCGGGCGATATGGGTATGATATTGCAAGATCCGCCGGTGCTTCACCTGCTCTTACACGAAACCATTCGAACGCTCGAAGGGGTGATAGAAGCAGAGGGAGTGCCGAAAAAGGAGCAAAGACTTCACGATTTGACCAAGTTCATCTGTCTCGGTCTCACTTCTGAAGCGTGCTTGCGAGAGAACATTTCATACATTCCAGCCACGCCGAAGGAAATCGTGCACAGTTTCTTCCCGTTGTTGGGTGATTTAATGTTGAGCGCGATGCTCAGAGATTCAGATGACGAGATGGAGACCGAAGAAAGCGCAGAGCCCGCGACGGACATGACACCGGAGATCAGACAAAAGTTCAAAGAGTTGATGATTTGGTCTCCCGCGGTGCGAAAAATCATGTTGACATACTCGTTGATTTGTTTGCAGAGAAACAACTTACGCACGGCGACGGAAGTCCTAGATCTTGCCGCTGAGATCCTCACGGACGTGACCATAATCTACGAAGGCGCCTTTGCGGTCACGCTCTGTCGACGCATCGCAAAGTTGCTTGAAAGCAAGGACATCGACACGAAGAGCTCGATTTGGAAACACGGCGTCAACGGCATTCTTATTCGAGCGACGGCAGCCAGTTTGGAGGTGCACGGGGAGGTCTTGCGTTTGCTCATGGGCGCGTCGGACGCGTTGACTTCGGAAGAATTAGGACATGCAGTCGAAGCGACGCTCATCAACACGAAGAAGAGCCGCAAGCAGCGTCGCAAGCGCGCCAAACAAATCGTGTACGAGTACGAATTGGCGGAAAAAATCAATCACCCTCGTCACGGAAGCTCTCACAATTTTGGCGCCACCGCCGAGGAACCGGAATCGAGCGCGGTCAAACCGCCTGAATCCAGCATCGACGCCATTCGAACGGCGTATCAATCGTTCGCGTCCACGGGAAAATTAAACGAACAAAATGCGCCCGTGCTCTTCGATTACGTCAGTAAGCACAGCAAACGCGATGTGAAGGACGCTGGCGCCATGGAAAACGTCGGCGCCGAAGGATACTTCGACGACGAGGGCGAAGAAGGCGTTTCCATGTTAGATTTCGGTCTCTCGCGCGATATCAAGTCACCGAGCGTCATCAGAGACTCTCCCATGATGTCCCCGCCCACGACGATGTAATCAAAATACGAGCTGTTGTGTACGAACGTCACTGTTCAGCGCGCGAGCGCGCGCGACCATGCGCGACGCCATCAAACACATCGAACCGCTCGCGAGCGTCGACGAGGCGCGCCTGACGACGTGTTTCCTCGCCCCCGCGGTGCGCGCGCTGCCCAATCGTTTCGAACACCATGGCGATGACGCGGCGCGCGCGCGCGACGTCTTCGGCGTCGGCGCGGGCGAGTGCGCGCGATTGAGCACGAGCGCGAGGTCGATATTTATGCGCGCCGCGTCGTCGGGCGCGAACGGCGAGGGTTTGATGCAGATGATGATGGAGGAGGGTTCGAGCGCGACGTTGGCCAGCGCCTGCGGGAAAGTTTGGTCGGCGGGCGGCGAAGAGGCGTTGAGAGCGATCAAGGCGACCCCCTTCGGGGCGCCGAAGACGCTGTCGGACGTGCAGTGGGAGGTGGTACTTCCACTGACTGGGTCGAATCAGGAGCTCATGGCGAACTTGGATTTAGAGCTTAGCGAACAGACTCCGAGCGGCAAACCGACGCGCGAGACGTTCAACTGCGAGTTTAGTCACGAGGCGCTGATTGATTTCTTCGGCAAGGTGGAAACGATTCAAAAGCAACTCGACGCTCTGATGTGAGTGAACGTGTATATCGTGTAACGTAATTGAATGTACTAGCTTTGGTCATCGTTTCGTGCATTTTTGATTTCTTGAAACGTCTCGCGTACGGCGAATCGGCCGCCGCCGACGAGTGCGCGGGATTCGATCGTACAGGACGACTCATCGCGCGCGCGCGTTCGAACTCTTCGGCCACCACAGGTTACTTTCATCTAAAGGAGCCTTGTATCGCTCGCCCATCACGTCCGCATCTTCCGAAAAGAACTCGTCCGAATCGTCGTCTTCGTCGTCTTCGTCGTCAAATCGCGACGAGATGTCCTTGTCCGCCAAATATTCCAGAAGAATGTCTGACAGCTGCGGATCACCGCGAATCAGATGACCACGATACGCCTCCTCGGTCGTCTCTCTCTGAAGTTGTTCTCCGCGCGCCAAATCTTCGCCTCGCGTCCGCATGTCTTTGTCCGTGCCGAGTATCGGCGAGAGAATATCGCTGCGCGTAATCACGCCGACGAGCTGTATCGTCTCCTTGGTCACCACGGGAAGACGCCACACCTTGTACTTCATCATCTCGCTCCACACCTGTGCCACCGGCGCGTGTTCCGTCACCCAGTGCGCGGGAGACGTCATCGCATCCTTCACTGTTTTCTTTTGCCATCCTCGGCGCGAGAACGCGAGAAATCGCGCGACATCCTTTCTCGACAAAATTCCGACGACGTGTCGATTCTTGTCGACGACTGGTAAGCCCGAAAAAGTATTCAAAAACTTTTTAACGATGGGATCGCTCAGTTCCATGTCCCGCGTGAGGAACGCCACCGGCGCGGACATGTAATCGCTCGCGCGGGATGTGTAAGGGTCTGGGTCCGAGATGCGCAGTCTGTCAATGTCATCTTCACCGCCGGTTCTTCGATGGACGCGCGCGACGGTGCCTCGACCGGGACGTCGAACGGTGAGAGCGGGGATCGTGCGATGTGTGGACGTCTGCATCGACGCGATGTGTGCCACTCGCATCGAGACGCGCGTCGGATTGTGTCGTCTCGCGCGAGGCGGTTGTCGCACGCGGAGTGCGTCGTATTACTCACTTCTTTTTGCTAAATCGAGCGTACATCGCGCTCGCCGCGAGGGCGACGCCGGACAAGTATACTATGGAATACATCGTTTCCCCGCGGGTCTCAAACGATGGAATGAAGACGCGTCTGAAGAGCGACCGCTGCGGTTTGAGGATGACGGTGACTGAATTGTTGGTGTGCATCACGCTCTGCAAGTGCTCTCGCACGAGATCCGGCGAGAGAGAGTCGAGCACGCTCTGTCGCACCTCTTCCGTCATGGCGTACAGAGCCTCGATGTCGCCGTCCAGAATGTTCTTCTGCATGAGACGAGACTTGTAAAGCTCCGTGATGTACTCTCGCCAAAACGTATTCTCTTGTCGACTCACTTCGAAATCTCGAATCTCGCACTCGCGCACCGCGTTCACGTCCTCCAAGGACGGTCCGTTTTCGCGAAGAAATCGAACGGCTTCGCGCGCCATGCTCGCGAGGTAGGCGCCTCGATCGGGAGCGCACGAAAACGAGACCATGACATCGCCAGAGTACATCTCTCCGGCGACATCGGGATCCTGGTAACCGAACGACGCGCTCGCGTGGCAAGTGTAAATTTCACCCTGATTGAATCTGAGGAGTGACATCAGACGTCTCTCGATGATGGCCGCCACCATGACCGTTTTGAACTTTGCTGTCGTCAGCTGTCTTCCGCCTTCCAGCGTCGTTCCTCGACCAAAGTCTGGGTTCGGTATTTGCACGGGGAAGGTGATCGAAGCCTTGGACGCCGCTTCCGTCATGTTCGCTTTCACGATTCGCTTGATGGAACGCTCCGGGAACGTAAGTGGAAACGGTGTGATGTTTCGCGATCGATCTTTGATGCCTTCGAAAGCTTGGAGAAGTTTCGCGGGCTTCGCCGGAGGAATGGACCCGAGATATTTCTGAACCAGAGGAAGGAAAGTGTTCACGTCGATGGCACCGATGAAGACCAGAGTGAACTCTGAGGGATCTACGAAGCACGCGTCGAAAAATCTGCACGCCTGCTCGCTATTCATCTGATGCAATGATTTCACGGTGATTCTTTGGCTGTGATACGATTTACCGTACACGAGTGAACGGACGACTTCGCTGTATTTGCTCTCCGGATCGCGGGATTGATTTCTGATTTTTTGTTCCTGCATCTGCATGAGCGTCTCCAAAATTTCAGGGTCATTCGTCGTGCTCACGTCGTGGGTGAACAACAGATGAATGCACTGGAGCGCGGTGTCGATATCTACTGGTGACGTTTCGCCCTCAATGTTACGGCGGTACATGCTCACGTTTGCGTGCACGTCGGAGCGTATGCCGGCTAATATTCCGTCATATACGTCGGGTCTATGACCGTAAATCCCGAGCTCACTAGCGACCATGTTTGAACACATGGCGTCTATGTAACTTTCTTGCTTGACTTCGGACAGACCTCCTCTCGCTGAGCCGCGTATGAGAACTTGGTCGTCGAGAAAATCCGTGACGCGATACACGACGCGCATACCGTTGCTCAGCACGAATTCGTTCACTTCAAGTTCTGGTAACTCGCGACTGCTCACGATGTCTCCCGATACTAACGAACCTGATTCCATCAAGACTTCTGGGATGTTGAAGACTTTGCTCTCACCAATCATACCCTCAGTCTCTTCTCTGCGCACTTGCTCGATGGCGGCGTGCAGCTCGTCTTCGCTCGTATACCTTCGTCCTTCCTGCACGCGAATGACGCACGAGTTGCACACATCGAGCTGGCTTGCAAACGCGAGGACGTCTTCCTGCGAGACGCGCTCGATGCACGCTTTGGCGAGAGAGGCTTCATCTTCGGCGCCGATGACGAGATCGCCGCGGAGGAAGTGACACACGAGCTCGTCTCGAACATTTTCGCAGTACGTTTGCTCGCGTTCAGCGTAAAGCTGCTCCGTGTCAGCAAGCATGCGCGCTTTCGCGATTTTCAACTCTTGGTCAGAGATGCCGTATAAACGAATGCGGGCGAGTTCGCGCAACACCGCCGTCAACCCCTCGCTCGCTCTGTTCTCCGCGCACGTCGCTTGTACGCTCATCAATGTCATGGTCCTCGTGGCGTCTTCGATTACGCCGCCGGCGTTAAAGAACGGTGGTTTCGGTTGTCGCATCATGCGGTAGAGTCGATTGTCCAAAGCAGTTTTGTAAACGTCTTCAACAGTCTTCAAATAGTAGCCACGCGGAGTGTCCACCGGAATCGACGCGTATTTGAAAGTCACCGTCACCGCGGTAGTTTTCAATTCTCTGTCCACGTGCGTCACGACTCTCGGCTCAGCGTGGTTCGTGTCGGCGCTCGTCGGTCGCTCCAATCTCGGATTCTCGCGCGGTTGCCCCTCACTCGGCTCGAGGTGCTGAAACGTGCTCTCGATGAGACTCACGACATCGTCCAAGTCTTGGAAATCCCCGACGGCAATCACCGCCATGCGTTCCGGTCGGTACCATTTCGCGTAAAAATCACGAAGCACTTGCGGATCGACCCTCTGAATAATGTCCTCCAGTCCTATGGGCGCCCGCTCCGCGTAAAGCGAACCCTCCATGAGCGTCTTCCAATACGCCTCCGCCGCGCGTCCTTGCGCGTCTCGTCCCAAACGCCACTCCTCCATCACCGACCCTCGCTCGCACTCCACGTCGGCGTCCGATATTCGCACCCCTCTCGCGAATTCGCTCAGTATGTGCATCGACGTCGCCAACACTTCCGCCTTTTGTACGGGCACCAACAACTCGTACACCGTCTCGTCCATGCTCGTGTACGCGTTCGAACACGCCCCGAACTCGGCCCCGATGGATTCCAAAAAATTAACGATCGCAAAGTGTTCGTACGATTCCGTCGATCGAAACGCCAGGTGTTCGACGATGTGCGCCACCCCTCGCTCGGCCTCCGTCTCCGCCACCGACCCCACGTCCACCGCCAGCGCCAACGCCGCGTGTTCCCTCGGCTTTTGCGACTCCCCGACGAGGTACCGCATCCCGTTTCGAAGCGTCCCGACCCTCGTCCGACCTTTCGGTCCCACCTTCATCGCCTCCTTCGCCCTCGCCGAGTCTCGAACGTCGTACGGAAACGTTTCGATGGCGCGCTCCCGCGGTGCCGATGACCCGGACGAGCGCGGGGACGAATGGGACGTCGATCCGATCGTGCTCTGCGACGCCACGCGCGAGAGCGCGCGATCGGCGACGGCGGACTCGAGCGCGGCGCTCTCGCTCGAGTCCGCGCGCGCGAGGGGCGGGACGGTCGACATTGCGCGTCGCGCGCGAAAGTCTGCGGGCGCGGGGAAATGGGCGCTCGGTGGATGTGGGCGTCTCGCGCGCGAGCGACGCCGCTCGCGCGCGCGGCGGTCGCGCGATATGGACAGAAGAGAACTCACGCGCGCGTCTCGCGTCGCGTCGAGCGCGTCGGCGCGATATCGGAGCCGAACGATGAGGATGAGCCGACGACGGTGTCGAGCGCAACGACTTCGCGAACGAACGACGACTCGGGCGCGACGACGTCGGGACGACGCGCGAGCGCGCCGAGACGCGCGGGAGGCGTGCGTCGCGTGCGTCGTGGCGCGCGCGAGCGCGCGCGAGGTCGAGAGGCGACGACGATGGGCGAGGAGGAGAGGGCGGGTCGCCGCGGCGAGGACGCCGCCGCGGGACGCGTCGACGCCGAGTCGACCGCGCGCGAGCGAGCGCGCGATGGGGAGAAGAAAAAACTTGGAAAAAAGGCGCGGAGAGCGGCGTTTTCGGTGAGCGTGGCGCTGAATAAAGAGATATCGTCGTGTGAGACGGTGAAAGAGTTGGTCGAGACGACGCGGGGACGCGCGCGCGACGCGTCGGGCGTCAACGTCTCCACCGCGTATTCGAAATTGGCAAAGTTTAGACGCGCCGAGGCCGACGCTGTGGACGAGGCGGTGCGGTCGCCGTGGTTCGCCGAGCTGGAGGGGGTGGCGGTGGAGAGACTCGACGAGATGAAACCGCGCGCGGTGGCGCAGTTGGCGTGGGCGCTGGGACACTTGCGCCTGGGACGCCGAGGCGACGGGTCGATGCGGGACGCGCTGTGGGACGGTTTAGAGCGCGCGATCGAGTCCGCGGCGGGTGAATTCGAGAGTCAAGGCGTGGCGAACGTGTGCTGGACGTACGGGAAGCTCGAGATGCGCGTGCCGAGTGGGATTAGAGCCGCGTTGGAAAATAACGTCGCTCGCAACGCCGCGACGTTTAAACCGTACGAATTGAGCATTTCCTTTTGGGCGCTGACGAAATTAGGGGACGCGCCGAAAGAGGAAGTGACGAGTGCGATGGAGAGGTCGTTATCGCTCGCGAAGTGTCGACCACAAGAGCTCGCAAACGTCGCCTCGGCGTACGGGCGCGTCAAGGGGTGCGGCTCGTCGGCGTTTTTGTCACGTCTCGCCGAGGAGTCTTTCGCGTGTTTGCCAGATTTCGGGCACACGGAGCTCGCGATGTTGTTATGGGGTCTCTCAAATGCCGGACATTACCTGCGAGACCACGAAGCGGCGATTGTGCTCGCCGAGGTGCAGAGACGCGCCGATGCGTTGTCACCGCACCAAATCGCCCTCGTCGCCGGTTCTCTTGCCACGTTCAGCGACGAGACGGACGATGAGAACGCGCGCTCGTGTGTGCGACTGCGCGCGACGATGAACGAACGATTCACGTCTGCGCTTCGCGCGTTGGAGGAGTCGTTCCTGGCCTCCATCGCGGAGAGCAATTGCGACGATTTGAGTTACGTGATTTGGGCCTTTGCGCATTTGTCGCATCAACCGAGCGACGCGTTCGGACGGGCGTACGAAGACGAAGCCATCTCCAAATTGGATTCGTGCAACTCGAAAAACTTGGCAAACATGATGTACGGCGTCGGTACTCTCAAGCTACCGAGCGTGGGTCTGTTCACGCACGCGACGTTTTGCGTCTCTGAAAAGCTGCGCGAATTCACGCCGGTGGAAATTTTCATGGTGTGCTCGGCCTTGGCGAGCAGTAACCACGACCCGGGCTCGCACGTCATGTCGCAGCTCGAAAGCACGGTGATGGATTCGATAGAATCCCTGGACTCGGCGGATTTGACGGAGTTTTTACGCGTCTTCGCCAGGCTTCGATACATGCTCGCCGACGAAACCTTTGACGCCATCGGCGCGCGCGCCGCCGTCTCGCTCGAGCGGTACGATTCATACAGAATGAGCATGACGCTCTGGTCATACGCGACGCTGTGCAGACAACCGGACGAATCCATGCTGGAGAGATTCCAGGACGAGCTGCGAGGCTCCACCAAGTCATTCAAGAGCGAAAACTTTGGTTTGGCGCTGTGGTCGCTCGTCGTCCTCGGGTCGCTCGAAGACGCGTCGCCTCTCGTGGAGAGTCTCACCCGAACGCTCGTCGATCTCAATCGAGGCGTCTTGTCCTCATCGAACGCGCTGAGCGACACCACGCTGTGTTCGCTCTACATGGCGCGTCTCGTCGCGCGAGATTCACCGTTTGAATCCCTCGTCTCCGTCCCCACCGACGCCGTCGCCGACGATTGCGAACGCGCGTGGATCGGCATGAAGAGCAAAGATCCAACCTACAGCAATCTTCAACACGCCATCGCCGAGGAACTTCGAGAATTCGGTGTGCGCGGTTTCACTCTGGAGACCCCGGTCGAGGGCGGTCGCATGCGTCCGGACATTGTCTTTGAAAACCACCGCCTCGTCGTCGAGGTGGACGGACCGCATCATTACAGTTACGACGCGCTCGGTCGCCGCCGCGCGCTCGGAACCACCATCATGCGCGACAGACTCCTCGAATCGTGGGGCTGGCGCGTACGCGTGATACCGTATCACGAATGGGCCGATTTACTGTCGTCCGAGGAGAAACGCGCGTATTTGCGTCAACTCCTCGGCGACGACGTCTTCGATTCCGCGACGGCGTCAAAGCCATTGTAATTGTAAAACACCGCGTCACGCATTCATTCGAGCGTCACTCCGCGACCGACTCGCGCGCGCGAGAAAACCATGCCCGACGACGTTTCCGACGTCCCGACCAAGCGTCGGCGTCGCGGCGCGTCCGCCATCGTCGACGCCCATTTCGTCACGAACAGGTACCGCGGGTACACCGTCCCGCGCGTCGACGCGCCCATCGACATCGTGACGTACGGCGCGCTCGATCCCGACGAATTCGACGCGAGATACGTCCGCGCGAGACGTCCGTGCGTGCTCGAGAGCGCGCTCGACGCGTCCACGTCCGATCTCGCGGGGGCGAGTCTCTGGACGAATGCGTTTCTTCGGGACGCGTGCGCGCGCGAGCGGGACGTTCGATTGGAGGTGCGCGACGCGCGGCGAGGCGAGCGGTTCGGTTTGGGAAAGTACGAGAAAGTCGAATCTTTCGATGCGTTCATGGACGCGTTCGAACGCGCGGACGGTGGGGTGTACCTCTCGGCGGGCGGGAAGGAGGACGCGTTCGGCGGACCCGCGAGACGCTTGACGACGAACGCGGGCGGGGACGCCGCGCGCGAGAGAGGGAAGCTTCCGTTGCGACCGATGGGGATGCCGAGGACGTTGGTGCCGGCGGACGTAAATCTGTGGATGGGGAGGAACTCGGCGCCGACGTCGAGCGGGTTACATCACGATTATCACGATAATTTGTACCTGCTCGCGAGAGGGGAGAAACGGTTTACGATTTTCGCGCCGGCGGACGCGGAACGCATGTACACGACGGGTACGATTCGATTGGTGCACGAAAACGGACTCATCGTGTACGACGAGGACGAGGACGAGAGACAGCAAGACGGTGACGTGGTGTTGGAGAACGGAGAGACGATGCTCGAAAGGCAAATTCGCGAGGCGAGGCGGTCGAGCGAGGCGCGAGGGGACGACGACGACGATTTTCCGGATGATTTCGACTTTGACGGCGTGGACGATTACGATGAACTGAGCGATTCAGGCGTCGAGAAAGATGAGGACGATGTCGACGAACGCGCGACCGAAAAAGACGACGAGGGCGTGCCGAGTTTCAGTCGAGTCGATTACGAGCGTCTCGAACGGTTTCCGCTCTTCAAGGACGCCACGCCCATGGAATTCACCGTGCGTCAGGGCCAGGCGTTGTATCTCCCGGCGGGATGGTTTCACGACGTCTCGAGCGCGGAATCGGGCGAAGGGCACGTCGCGTTCAATTACTGGTTCCATCCGCCGCCGCTCGGAGACCCGACGTGGGAGGCGAAGAGACAATTATGGGAAGAACACTTGCGTCTCACCGTCCTGCCAAAATTTGACGATTGACGACGCGGTCTCGTCTAGGTAGTGTCCGTCTACAACTATAATTTCTAGCGCTAGCACTTGTCATCTATTCACTTCTTTTCGAGCATGCGTCGTCGCGCGCCGGCTCTGTCGGCGTCGTAGTGCCACAGAATTTGATCCTCGCTGTACCGACGATGGGCGAACTCCCCTCCGTCCATGGCGTCGCGACAGGCCAACCAAAGCTTCCACTGTTCCGGATCAACGTTCCCGTTCGCCTCCTCGTACCTCGCGATGGCGACGTCGAACGCCTCAGCCGCGCGCGCGACGCGCTCGTCGCTCACCGGCGACGCCAATCGAGGAAGAAAAACAGTCTCGTCCTCCATGTCGCCCTTCGGCGCGCGCACGCCGTCCAAAACCACCGCCGCTCGAAACGCACACCACGGACCGTGCTCCGGGTGGACCGACTGATGCGTGCGCTCGTCGAGCCACGCTAAATTCGCCACGTGCGCGAGTCGCTGTATGGCGACGACGCGTCCCGGCTCCAAATCCCAAGACCAATAAATCCTCACCGCGTCCGCCTTCGAGCCCACCGCGCGCGTCACACACTCTCGCACCGACGTCTCAACGTATGCATCCAGCGTTTCCGCGCGGTTCTCGCGCACGGCGCGCTCAAACCTTTCCCACAGCGCCTTTGAGTTGCCGACGACGGCGACGACGACGTCGTCCTCCGCGGGAATCTTCGCCGAGTGCGGCACCGCCGCGTTGTACGCGCGCATCGTAGCGAACGCACAACAATCCAATCCGCGATCCGCGCACGCCTCGCGCAATTTCACGCACGGCGCGCGCCAATCCTCCTCGTTCGCGACGCTTCGTCGTCTTTCCCTGTGCGACGCCGACGCGAATCCGACGCCCGCGAGCGCGCCCATCGCGACCGCACCCGAAGCGACGACGCGTCGACGCGACCACGACGCTCGTCCGCTCCCGCCCGTCCACGCGCGCGGTCGCCACGACGCCATCTCGCGCGACGGCGACTGCGGGGACGGGCAACACCTTTCATCGAATCGCGGCACTGGGACGCGCGATGCCATCGTCGCGTCGCGCGTCTCGCGTCTCGCGTCTCGCGCGATGCGTCGGCATCGTTTTGTGTCTCCTCCTCGTCGTCCTCGCGCCCGCGTCCGCGCGCGCGAGACCGATCAATCGTCGCGATGAGGAAGACGCGTCCCGATCGCATCGAAATCATCATCGACGCCGCGAGGACGTCCTCGTCGAGGCGCTCGAGCGTCAGAGCGCCCTCGAGCGCGCGTTGCGTCATCCAGAGAACGATCTCGACGTCTCGGGCGCGTGCGGGGACGTCGCGAGAAGGGCGTGCGGACACGTCGACACGGCGAGGGCGCTCGCGAGAGAGGCGAAGCGTTTAGCCGACGCCGAGAGAAAGAGAAAGAACGCGCGACGCGGGAAGACTGGGGGGACGATGAGGACGACGGAAGAAAAGGATTCGTCGTCGTCTCGATCGCTCCTGGCGCTGAGTCGCGGTCGCGGTCGAGGACGATCGACGACGCCGACGACGTCGAGACGACCGACGCGGGACGCGAACGCCGACCGAGGCGAGAGGGACGACGCGCGAGGACGAGAAGAGCAAGAGGAGGCGAAGAAACGCGCCGAGGCGATTGATGCGGCGAAATTCGAACAGTTGAAGAGTTATCCAAAGGGTGCGCTTCGTGACGATCCGAATAAACTGGAGCGCGCGCTGCGGGAGGCCAAAGCCGCGTTGGAGAAAAATCCAAACGACGCCAACGCGAAGACGCGCGCGGCGAGACTGGAAGGTAAGAAAAGACGCATGATAGACGAGTTCGGGAAAACGACGATCGACGACGGCGCGCGCCGCTCGGGCGCGCGATCGATGGGGCACGACGACGACCACTGGTTCATGAACGACGCCTCCGGCGCTTCCGGGACGAGTTACAGACGCAGACACGGCGCCGGGCGCGTCTCGTCGTCCACCGCCAAGGACAATTACGAGTATCTCCTGCGAAAGATTCCCACCGTGTCCAAGAGTTACTTCGATTGCGTCGGTCAGATCATCACAAGAGACGATAAGGCGGCGTTGCAAAACTTTATGGAGTTTTCGGGAAGTCGCGCGTACGAGAGCGTGGCGTCGCCGGCGTGTCGACGCGAGTACGCGACTCAAAAGGATCGCGTCGCCTCGTTTTGGAACGCCGAGGAGGACGTCATGGAAAAGTGTGCGAACGACGTGGCGAAACACTGCGACGGCGTGGAGGTTGGGTACGGACTCGTCGCGTCGTGTCTGTGGAGAGCGAGGGACGAGGACGCCGCCGCGGTGGAGTCGACGTGCGGCGAGGCGCTCGCACGCGTGACGTTCGCACCGGCGGCGACGACGGCGTCCGCCGAGAAGACGGAGAACGGTGAGAAAACCGAGAAGAGCGAGATGACGACGATGCCGACGGCGCGAGTGGAATCGAAACCGGAACCGAAACCGGAACCGAAACCGGAACCAACCAAACCGTCGTCGACGCTGAAAAAATCGGCGGCGGCGGCGAAGACGATGAACGCGGGTGGCGAACCGGAAAAGATGGACGACGATGACGACGTGGGGAGACGACTTCGCGAGGCGGACGCCAGGGTGAAATTCGCCGAGGAGGCTGCGGCGCACGCGGCGGCGCAGACGCGTAACCTTTTCGCGTGCATGGCCGCGGCGGGCGTCGTCTACGTCGTCACGCGACGAGGCGCAAGGAAAAAGTTTGCGGCGATCGCGCGTCGACTGAGACGCGATTCCAAGGGTGAACACCTCGGGTGATTGAATTTGGTTAAGATTGAGATGAGAAATGCGAATCGTTACAAACAAACTACAGCGCGGCAAGGCGCGGCGCGCGGATGGGGTACACAGTAAAGCACAAGCAAAGGAAAAGACGACGACGCCGCTGTCGTCGTTGTCGTCGTCATCGTCCATCATTCCATGTCCATGTCGTCGAAGAGCATTGAATCGTCGTCGTACGAATTGTATCCAGTGCCTCCGGTTTGTTCGCCGGATTCGTCCAGATTGGCCAATTCATCGTCCGAATCGATCCCGAGCATCGTCTTGGACGTCGCGTGCATGGAAAAGTACAGGATGCGCTTGAGCTTTTTGTTGTAAAAAAAGTAATTGAATGACCAGAGATTGCCATCGTCGGTGAACGGGTCGCCCTCCGTCACCGCCTTGTACGAGTACACGTCGCAGTCAAAAACCTCGATCGCGGCGTCGATGGTTTTCCACAAAACCTCTAAAAATGATTCGCCGTTCTCTTCGCCGTATCTCGCCGCCCACACCTTGCCGCTCTCCATGAGAAGAGACTCGATATCCGTCTTGACGTCGCTCAGCGTCCCCTCCTTGGTGAAGTGCTCCGCCCGCAGACTACTAAAATCGTAATCTGGATATATGTGATTCAGCGTCAAGATTAAATAAATCAGCGTCTTTCGACTGTTCGCCTCCGTGAGTGGACCCACGGGGGAGGTGCCCAGACTCGTGGGCGAGCTCGCCATGGCGGTCACCACCTCGGCGTCGAGCGACCGGGACAACTTCTTATCCGTCCCGGCGAGTTTACCTACGTCCCGGCGAGAAAACGTCTCCTTCGTCAGTGCGCGTTCGAGATTCACGAGCGCGCGCTCGAAATAACACACAGACACAACCATCCCTTCCATCGATCGAGTCTCGCGCGATCACTCCTCGCGTAGAGTCCGAGACGCGGTCGACGTCATCACGCACAGCTGTAACTCTCCACCTGCCCGCTGACGACGTAATCCCCCACGTTGACGCTCGCCAGGAATGCGTTCAGCGCCGCGAGATCGTGGTCGACCAAGAGTTTCATCTCGCGTTCGTTCGCTCGATCGGGTCGCGCGGAAACGCGCGCGCGATCGCACGGGCGCGCGCGAATGTGTGGTGCCGAATGAATTGCGTGCCCGGGGTGTGTTTTTCGCGCTTTTGTTCTTCGTTACAAAATACACCGCGGATGTCTACCGAGATCGACCGCGTCGTCCCGAAGACGACGGTGGTGACTTCCCGGATGAGTCCTGGAATCGACTGGCGCCGCGACGACCGCGATTGGACCTGGGCGCGCGCGCGGCTTTGTCTCGCGCGGCGCTCGGCGGGACGCGCGAGCGCCCACCCGTGCGTCTGTCTCGCGCCTCTTGCGCGGACTTCTTCTTGCGAGCCTCGGAGACGGCGCGAGAACTCGTGGCGTTGTCGATGGGAAGACCGAGTTTGACGGCGTTGTCGATCTCGCCGGCGAGGACGCGGTCTTTTTTGGCGACGAGGTTGGTGACTTTGCCGCCGGAGCCCGCGCGGGCGGTGCGACCCGAGCGGTGAATGTAATCGAGCGAGTTGAGGGGAAAGTCAAAGTTGACGACGTGGTCCACCTTCATGCGACCGAAGTCGAGACCCCGGGCGGCGAGGTCGGTGCACACCATGGTGAGGTTGTCGTCGGCGTCGGCGGCGATGAAGTCGCGCATGGCCTCGGCGCGCGCGTCGCTCGTCATGTCGCCGTGGTACTGCACGGTGCGAATATCCGCCTCGTACATGGTGCGCTCGACGGCGATGCACGAGGGGAGGGTGTTGCAGAAAACCATCAATCGTTTGCCCTGTCTGTGCTCGGGAGCGACGATTTGTTCGAGCACCGTCATCTTGTCGACGTCGCCGGGACAGTCGATGAATCGGTGCTTGAGACCCGGCGCCGAGCGGTGCAGAGAATCCGTGCGCACGTACTGTAAATCCGGAAGCTCTTCGTCCACGAGTTTGCGCAGACGATCGGGCATCGTCGCCGACACGAGCACGCACGTCTTCCCCTCCGGTCTCGCCTTGAGCGGACGAAGCAAGCGCTTCACCTCGTCCCCGAATCCCGCCTCGAAGAGCGTGTCCGCCTCATCCAGCACCATCGAGTCCACGCCCCCTAAAAATAAATTGCCCTGCTCCACGTGCTTGATCAATCGACCGGGTGTCCCGATGATGACATCGATCGGCGAATCCAACCGCTCCTTTTGCTTGCCCAAACTCTTCCCGCCGACGACTAAATACGAACTAAACTTGCACACGTGACTCAACGCCTTGGCCACCTCCGCCACCTGTTCCGCGAGCTCTCTCGTCGGACACGTCACCACAACCTTCGGCCGCTTCGGTTTCGCCAACCGCTCCCCGGCCTCCTCCTCCGCTCGCTTCATGCGTTCGATCACCGGCAACAGATACGCCAGCGTTTTCCCGCTCCCCGTGTGCGAGGCGACGAACACGTTCCCGGGTCCTCTCCCGATGATCTCGATCGCCTTGGCCTGAATCTCCGTCGGTTCCGTGATCTCCATACCCTCCAACGCGCGCACGAGGGACTCATCACCGAGTCCGACGTCCGAGAAGGCTGCGCGCGCCGCGCTCTCGCGTCTCGTCCCGCCGCCGCCGCCGCCGACCCACCGCGTCCCCGCCGTCATCCCTCTCGCGTGCCCTCTCGCCCGCCCGCCCGCCCGCGCCCACCGTCTCGACGCCTCCATCGCGCGCGTCGACATCGCGCACCGCGTCGCCCGCGCGACGGCCACCGCGGACGCTCGCCGCGCGTTCGTCGCCGCCGCCGCCGCCACCGACGAAGACGAAGACGCCGCGCGCGCGAGTCGCAGCGGCGTCGCGCACCGCGTCAACATGCGCGAGTCGAGAGAAGAACCAACCGTGCGCTCGCGGGCGTCGCGCGCGAGCGTCGCCCGGTCGCGGTCGAGACGGCGCGCGTCGATGAGTGACGGCGCGAGCGAATGACAATCGTCACACCCATGCCGCCGACGCGTTCGGATCTCGACACCGCGCGCGGACGCTCGCGAGGGGACGCCGAGGACGAAAACCCCGCGTCGTCGTCGTCGTCGTCCATCGAGCGCGACGGTGGCGAGCGGAGACGCCGACGACGCGAGGATGATGATTTCGGGCGCGATGGGCGCGACGACGCGCGGTCGACTCGACGACGACGGGACGACGCGGGCGAGGACGACCGCGGGCGCGATCGCGACGCGCGCGATCGGTCTCGCGATGACGACCGCGCGGGAGGCGCGAGCGCGGTGGCGCGGGTGATGTCGAGACCCGGGGACGGCGGGACGTACGGAGGCGCGCGCGCGAACGGCGACGCGGACGCGGACGCCGGTCCCGCGATCCCGAAGGAGGAGGCAAACTTTGGACTGAGCGGATTGTTAGCGATGGAATCGAACTCGGTGAACGGGGTCGCGCTCAAGTACGTCGAACCGATCGGGGAGGCGAAACCGCCGAGCGCGCGGTGGAGAGCGTATTGTTTCAAGGGCGACGTCGAGTGCGAGCCGCCGTATAAATTCGCGGGTGAACGCACGAAATATCTGTTCGGACGCGATCGCGCGGTCGCGGACGTGCCCACCGATCACCCGAGCTGTTCGAAACAGCACTGTGTCGTACAATTTCGAGATTTGGACGACGGCGACGGGAGCGTCCCGTACGCGCGGGATTTGGCGAGCGCCAACGGAACCTTCGTGAATGGGCGTAAAATTCCACCGAACGAATTCGTGCGTCTGCGTTCGAAAGACGTCATCAAATTCGGCTGCAGCACGCGAGATTACGTCCTCCTCGACGAGGACGACGCCGCGGGATCCTAGACCGCGATGGACTCGGCTGCGCGAAAAAGCGAAAAAGTACCAATGTAACAACCATCACCGTCCCCGACCGCACACGCGTCCACGCGTCCCCCCCCCCCCCCGTCGTTCGCATCGACGACACCTCCCCACCCCTCCCTCGTCGTCTCCATGTCCGCCAACCCCCCGAGGCCCCCCCCTCTCGCGCTT
>MDTE01007150.1_pt1 | contig 19832 bp, 14 predicted proteins | sample 811231 | NCBI WGS metagenome assembly MDTE01 (sample SAMN05326651, study PRJNA326480) | marine metagenome | isolation source: seawater | place: Indian Ocean: Red Sea | collected 2010 | reverse complement strand
TTTTTGGCGAAACCGGGTTAACCCTTTATAGAATTCGGCATCAGGAAAATAGGGGTGGGCTGCAGAAATAGCTTCATAATCCTTGATTGCTTCATCAAACAAACTCTGCTGAACATTCCGGTTCCCATTTTGGATATGCTCCGTAATTTTCCCAATCTGGGTAGCCCAATCTCGAAAATCTTCATCCGCCTGCACGGCTTGAATAGAATATTCGTTGGCTTTTTTCAAATCACCTTTATGGAGGTACAATTTCGATAATGCCTGCAACGCCGGCGCAAAAGACGGGTCTGCTTGCAGTGCTGCATTAAAGGAAGATTCTGCTTCAGTATAGGCACCGGAAGATAATTGTGATTCTCCTATGCTTAATAAGTTTTCCGGATCTTGTGCAAAGACCAGGGTAATTGTGAAAAGGAGTATAAATGTTCGCAAACTATATACCATGGTTACCTCATTCTCTCTTTAGAGTTTACTTTGTAAAAAACTTGAAAATTTTGGGGTCGGATTTTAATAAATTTTCTTGAAGGATAGCAAAACTGAAACGCTATTCACCGGTAGGTATATTGTCTACTTTTTTATTAATTGCCTTGATATCACCTTCCAATGAATTAATATCATTATTCAGACTGGTGACTTTACCTTTTAGCTTTGAAAATTCATCTTTGAAATCATTGAGATCATTTAAAATCTTTTTCCGCGCTCTTAATGATTTATTATCTTGATCATCAAGCGTTTGAATAATTGTTTTCATTTGTTGATTAAAATCATCTGACATTTCTCCCATCCCAGATGTGAGTTCTTCTGTTTGTGCGCTTAAATTTTCTGCTAATTTTCGAATTGCGTCCTGATTTGATTTTATTCCTTCTTCGACTGCTGAAAAACTATTTTGGACTTGTTGAACCTCCTGAATCAAGTTTGCAAGAGATCCAGCCATAATATCAATCTGGTTTTGCTGGTTTTGTTGTGCAGCCTTGGTCTCTGAAATATCATGGTTGATATTGGAAATAGTCCCGGAAATCAGATAAGATTGATTTGTAGTCGCTTCTAATTTTTTCTTTGCCAAGGCTAGTTGTTTGTTCAGGGTTGTTACTGTATCATCAATGCCGCCCATTTCCTGGCGATTTACGGCAATATCCACCCGCTGATTTACCAAGTCACCCTGAACATATTCAATTTGTTTTTTCTGCTCTCTGCCTTGGGAATGAAGTCTTAAAAGATCAATTTCAAACTCATTTTGTAACACCTCCAAATTCTTAAATAATTCATATAGGTCATCCAAGGCGACCTTTAAAGAATCATTCATATAATTTATTTGTCCCGTCAACTGATTGATATTTTTTTGAAGGTAATCAACACGGTCGGACATAAAGGTCAGGTCACCTTTTTTCGCCAAGTCCTCCCGGCCAATGATATCCTTTGGTAAAATTTTAACGGTTCCCTGATCAGTCTTAAGGAAAATTCGATGTTGATTCTCATTCACTACTTTTCCCTGGACAATGGACCCGTCTTTCAAAAAGAAAATCGTTATATCCTGTGCCAAGGCTGCTGAGCACCAAACGAGGATGAATGTTAGTATAGTGAGTTGTTTTTTCATATCAATTGAAATGTAGAGTCAGGAAATCTAAACCAAGGAATTCTTTTGAGCAATGATGAAGAAAATAAAAAAAGTCCTGAAAAATCAGAACTTTTAAGATCTGTGCCGAAGGCCGGACTCGAACCGGCACGGGGTTTCCCCCACTGCCCCCTCAAGACAGCGTGTCTACCAGTTCCACCACTTCGGCATTAGTGCTTTGATTTTTTTCCTCATTATTCATTCAATGATGCGTGCATACCCAGATCACATTGGCTTTTTGTGAATTTCTTCGGGCAGTTCCATCACTTCAACAAATTGTTTACTGATCGCCACCAAGATCTAGAGTCCCTTCCGGTTCGGTGGGTAATTGTTCCGTAGCAGGAACAACAGGTCGTTCTTCCGCTGCTTGTCTTACAATGGAAGATGATGTTCCTGTGGATGGTCCGCTCAACATACTGATCAAAATAGCCAGTGCTAAAAATAAAGTCGCCAACCAAGTGGTGATACGACTCAATACATTTCCTGCATTTTGTCCTCCCAGCATAGAACTGGCTGCTTGTCCGCCAAAGGTCCCGGACAAACCGCCACCTTGACTAGCCTGCATCAGAACTACTGAAATCAGCAAAATGCTGACAATTGTGTGTACTATGATTAAGAATCCTGTCATAAGTTCCTCTTTTGAACGGTTTCTACCGTTCGGGTTATGGATGTAAACGATTCAACGTCTAAACTTGCACCGCCGATTAAAAATCCGTTCACGCCAGGGACTTGAATCAATTCTTCAGCATTTGCCGGTTTGACGGATCCGCCATATAGGACATGAATGTCATTTGAATCAGGAAATATTTCTTTCAAGATTCCTCGAACAGATTCATGAGCTGATTCAACTTGGTTAATCGTTGCGGTTACGCCTGTGCCTATCGCCCAAACTGGTTCATAAGCAATAACAATATTCTGCAATGATTCTACTTCAGCCAAACCTTGTTCTAATTGGTTTTTTAAGACCAGATCGGTTTCTCCTGCTTCACGTTGGTCCAGTGTTTCTCCAATACAGAGTATTGGTTTTAGACCACCAGCCAGAACTGCTATCACTTTCCTGTTGATCCAGTTATCCGTTTCACCAAAAACATGGCGGCGTTCCGAGTGTCCTAAAATCACATATTCGGCACTGCAATCTCGAATCATAGCCACTGAAATTTCACCGGTATAAGCGCCCTGTTCTTCCCAATGGCAATTTTGGGCTGCCAAATAAAAAGGCGGGTTCACATCTATGTCAAAAAGCCCCGTAAAAGGCGGGGCGAAAATAACGGAAACATGATTGATTTCCAAAAGCAAATTCGTTGTTTTTTCGACGAAAGAGTACCCATCTTTTGGGGTTTTGTGCATCTTCCAGTTTCCGGCAACAATCGGTGTTAATTCCATGTTATATCTCCAATGCTTTCAGGGCAGGAAGTTGTTTCCCGCTTAATAATTCCAAAGATGCACCACCACCGGTGGATACATGGGTCATCAATTTACTCAGGCCAAATTTTTCAGTCGCTGCAGAAGTGTCTCCTCCACCCACAATGACTTTCGTACCTTTATCTACACAATTTGCTAAATTAATTCCCAATTCCCGAGTACCTACATCAAAACCTTTCGCCTCAAAAACGCCCATGGGGCCATTCCAAACCACCGTTTCAGATTGATCTAAAATAGCGTTAAATGAATCGATGGATTCCGGGCCAATATCCAAGCCCATCAAGTCGGCTGGAATGTTATTGATTTGACATGGCCCTTTGGGTTCCGAATCGCTCATATTTTTTCCACAAATTACATCTTCGGGTAAATGGAGGCGTACACTTTTTTGTCGAGCACGATTTAGAATATTCTTTGCAGTTGAGATCATGGTTTCATCCACCAGAGAACCGCCTACTTCTTTTCCCCGTGCTTTCAGGAATGTGAATGCCATGCCGCCGCCGATGATGATATGGTCTGCCTTTTCAATGAACCTATCAATTAGCGCCAATTTACTGCCAATCTTAGCACCGCCTAAAATCAGGGTAAGTGGTCGATTTGGCCTCTGCATAAATCGATCTAAGAAATTGATTTCCTTGTCCATGAGCCAACCGATTCCTGCATGTTTGAAATGAGCAGCCACACCCACATTTGACGCATGGGCACGATGGGCAGTCCCGAATGCATCATTAATATAGATTTGACCATGTCGAGCCAACCGGGATGCAAAAAAATGATCATTTGATTTTTCGCCCTCATGAAACCGTAAGTTTTCCAATAAATGAATTTCCCCTTGTTTAAGACTTAACGAGGTATCTATGGCATCACCGGAAACACAATCATCAGAAAATTTGATGGGCATTTCCATGAGCCCTGCTAATTCTTCGCCCACAGGAATCAAGCTCAATTCCGGATCTACTTCTCCTTTCGGACGCCCTAAATGAGACATGAGCACCACCGCTGCACCTGCTTCCAAACAAGTATTTATCGTGGGTAAGGCTGATTTGATTCGAAAATTATTAGTGACCCTTTCTCCCTTTATGGGCACATTAAAATCCACCCGTATGAGGATATTTTTTCCTTTTAAATCAAACGCTTTCAGTGTGCGTATCATAACCTTTCTCCATAGGGGTTGCCACGGTCATGGCGATAATTTGGTTTGCACCGGCATCTTTTAATATTGCTGCCATTGATGAAATTGTGGAACCGGTGGTTAACACATCATCCACGATGCCAATATTTTTCCCGCTGACATCTTTCGTAATCCGAAAGGCTTTTGTCATATTTTTCAATCGTTCTTCTTGATTTAATGTCGTTTGCGAAATTGTGTATTTCACGCGCTTGATTAAGGAATTCCAAACTGGTAAATCTAAAATTACTCCCAAGCCTTTAGCGATCCACTCTGCCTGATTATACCCTCGTTCCCGGTATTTGACCGGATGAAGCGGAACAGGAACCAAACCATCCAATTTACCAGACAATGGGGTTTTGAATCGGTTACCCAATTTGCGTCCCAAAAAGGTCCCAATCCTGGCTCTTTCTTCATATTTCAGGGAATGGATTGCTGCCCTTAATTCTTCACCGAAATCCCAGCCAGCATAGGCGGCATCAATATTGTTACTCACTGTGATGTCAGAGACTTTATTCTCAATCTTCAGGGGTTTCATGGCTTCGCAACACGACGTACAGATTGGATCAGAAGAATGAAAGTCTCCTTCCTTACAGACCAAGCACCGATTCGGAAAAAGTAAACTTATAAAGGATCGCCCAGCGGATTTCAGGGTCGGAATATTTGTCAAAACAGCCATTTTGTTGCACTGAAATTAGGGGATTCATAAAAACATCCCAAGACTGATTGGTTGGATATTCCTTTTTCTAATGAAACTGGGTAACTTTATCTATGGCTGATTTTTTCGTCGGAAACAAAACCAAGATTGATTTTCAAGATCTGATGCCCCACCGCATCCATGAGATCTTGCTGGTGGCCAGTCCTTATGATGCTTTCATTTTGGAAGAAGACGGGCATCTCACGGAACAAATCCTGACAGAATACATTGGGATGAATTTCAATTATGCACCCAGAGTGACACGGGTATCCACAGGCCAGGAAGCACTGAAAACCATGACGGAAAAGAAATATGATCTCGTCATTGTTATGCTCCGCATCGAAGATCAGGATCCCATTTCCTTAGGGACGTCCATCAAGGAAAAATACCCGAAAAAACCGGTGATTTTGCTGGTCTTCGATGAAACAGAATTGAAACAGCTCCCGGAAACCATTACGCCTAAATCTATAAATCGTGTCTTCATCTGGTCAGGGGATGCGGGCGTTTTTCCTGCTATTATTAAATATGTAGAGGACCGCAAAAACGCCAAGCAGGATATTGGCAAAGGAGATGTTCGGGGAATTCTTTTGGTGGAAGATTCACCGCGTATGTATTCCATTCTCCTACCGTTGATCTATAAAGAAATTATGTATCAAACAAAAAATTTGGTCAACCGAAGTTTAAGTCAATCTAGACGATTACTCCATCTGCGGGGGCGACCAAAAATCCTGTTAACGCCCCATTTTGAAACTGCGCAAAAATTTGTCAAAAAGTATAAAAATAATATGATTGGTGTCATCTCCGATGTTCGCTTCCCCAAAAAAGGAAACAAAGATCCTGAAGCGGGATTGCAACTTGTCAAATGGGTCCGTTCTGTGGATCCATCAATTCCTATTATGCTCCAATCTGCAGATGTGGAAAACCGGCAGATGGCTGAAGAGGTGAATGCCGCATTTCTTCACAAAGGATCCCATACACTCCTCACAGATTTGCGCTCCTTCATTACCCAAAATTTTGGATTCGGTGATTTTGTGTTTCGTCTTCCCGATGAGTCCACCGTCGGCTCTGCGGCCACGATTGAGGAATTCATACAAGGTATCGAAGAGATCCCCGTAGAGTCCCTTCTTTATCATGCCCAAAGCCACCATTTTTCAAACTGGCTCGCTGCCAGGACAGAATTTAAACTCGCATCCAAACTTCGTCCCGTTTTTGCCCACCAATTTGAAACAGGAGAATTGCTACGAACCCATTTGTTAGAGTGTTTGCGTTCCGAGAAAGATGAAGCGGATACTCGAGTCTTGGATTATACCTCCGCACGGTTCAAAAAAGAAAAAACGGACTTTTTCCGTCTTTGTGGAGGTTCCTTAGGCGGTAAAGCCCGAGGATTGGCCTTTGCCAGATCCATGATAAAACAATCCGGAATTCAAGATGAATTTATGGATGTGACCATTCGTGTTCCCCATTGTGCTGTGATTGGCACAGATGAATTTGACCAATTCATGAAAGATAATCATTTATGGGAAAAAGCGCTCAATCTCACCGACAATAAAAAATTGGAACGAGCCTTTGTAAAAGCCAGACTCTCCATCGATCTAATGCTCAAATTGGAATCTTTTGTAAAAGATCATCAATATCCATTAGCTGTACGTTCTTCCAGTTTGTTGGAAGATTCTCAATACCAACCCTTAGCTGGAACCTACGAAACCATCATGCTGCCCAATAATTCACGATCATCTAAAAAGCGGCTAAAGGAATTGGTCACTGCGATTAAACGAGTTTTCGCATCCACATTTAAAGGAGAAGCAAAATCATTATTGGACAATACAGCCCACCGCATTGAAGAAGAAAAAATGGCTGTTATCATCCAGGAAGTGGTCGGTCAACCTTTTGACAGCAAACGATTCTACCCTACATTCAGCGGGGTATTAAAAAGTATCAATTATTATCCTGTGTCTTACATGAAACGGGATGAAGGTGTCGCTTACTTGGCTTTGGGATTTGGCCGGACGATTGTGGATGGTGAAAAATGTTTGCGCATTTCGCCAAAATATCCATCCATCTTTCCACAGTTTTATTCCACCAAGGCAACCCGTCAAAATTCACAAGTTCAATTTTATGCTCTTGATTTGACATCTCGCAAAAATTCAAATGAAGACTTGAGCGTTTTTACACTTCAGGAAGGGGAGAAAGATGGTTCTTTAAAACATTTGGGTAGTGTCATTTCAAAAGATGATAATACAATGCGGGATACATTAGCAAAACCGGGAACACGTATCGTATCCTTTGCACCGATTCTCAAGTGGAATATGATGCCACTAGCAGACATTATGGACCGAATATTGGCTGTAGGGAAGGCTGCTTTGGGATGCCCCATTGAGATAGAATTTGCGGTAAATATGTTAAAAGAAAAGAAACCTGAATTTTGTTTACTCCAAATCAAGCCTATGGTTTTGACAGGATTGCGCACCATCCAAAAAGAATTAGGCGATGAAACTTCAATTTTCTGCAAAAGCCAAATAACCTTGGGGGATGGACATATTGATTCAATTCAAGATCTAATTGTTGTACGGGAAAATACATTTGATCCTGCTAAAACATCGGATATCGCTCTTGAAGTTGACCAAATGAATCGAAAATTTGGCTCGAACCAGCAATATATTTTATGTGGTCCAGGTCGATGGGGATCAGCGGACCCGTGGTTGGGAATCCCGGTGAATTGGCGACAAATATCTCAAGCTAAGGTCATCATTGAAGTTGGACGGAAGGATATGCCTGTTGATCCTTCATTTGGAAGCCATTTTTTCCAAAATATCACCAGCCTCCATGTGGGTTATTTCACCATCGACCCTAAACGCCAAATGGATACCTTAAACCTGGATTGGATCGATAATAGTGCTTTGGTTGAGAAAAACAAGTATGTGGATCATTACCATTTTGATTCTCCAATGGAAATAACATTGGATGGCATGACCGGTGTTGGGCTCATTCAAATGCCGACTCAAGAAAAACCGGAATCAATGGATGAGGAAGAATCTTCCGGGATTTAGTTACACCACACCTTGGTCTAACATTGAATCAGCAACTTTGATAAAACCGGCAATGTTGGCACCTTTCACATAATTGACACCATTCCCTTCCATACCATGTCTAACACACGCTTCATGGATATTTTTCATAATGGTATGCAGTCTACTGTCCACTTCTTCCCTGCTCCAATTGATGCGCATGCTGTTCTGGCTCATTTCCAATCCACTTGTGGCAACACCACCGGCATTGGCAGCTTTACCGGGACCAAACAAAATTCCTGATTCCAAAAAGACATTCACAGCATCGGGGTCACACGGCATATTGGCACCTTCTGAAACTGCCTTGCACCCATTGGCAACCAAAGTTTGGGCTTCTTCCCCATTGATCTCGTTTTGAGTTGCACAAGGTAATGCAATATCGCAAGGTATAGACCAGGGACGATTGCCTTCCAAATAGGTGGCGCCAAATTCATCTGCATATTCTTTGATTCTGCCACGGCGATTATTTTTCATATCCATGACCCAGCCCAATTTTTCCGCATCAATGCCTTTTTCATCATGGATAAAACCGGATGAATCAGACAAGGTCACAACTTTTGCGCCTAATTCAGTTGCTTTTTCCGTGGCATATTGCGCCACATTCCCAGATCCGGATACAGCTACGATTTTTCCATCAAAACTGCCCCCAGTGTGCTTCAGCATTTCTTCGGCAAAATAGACACAGCCATATCCTGTTGCCTCAGGGCGAATTAAGGAACCACCCCAGTTTAATCCTTTGCCCGTAAGGACACCAGAAAATTCATTTCTAATTCTTTTATATTGGCCAAACAAAAATCCAATTTCTCGTCCACCAACACCGATATCTCCGGCCGGAACATCTGTATCTGCACCTATATGGCGGCAAAGTTCCGTCATAAAACTCTGGCAAAAACTCATCACTTCGTTATCGGATTTGCCTTTAGGGTCAAAGTCTGAACCACCTTTTCCACCACCCATGGGAAGTGTTGTTAAACTGTTTTTAAATACTTGCTCGAATCCTAAAAATTTCAATATGGAAAGATTAACGGATGGATGGAATCTCAGACCTCCTTTATAGGGACCAATGGCTGAATTGAATTCCACACGGTACCCACGATTCACTTCCACTTCACCCCGGTCATTCCGCCAGGGAACGCGAAATTGTATCACTCGTTCCGGTTCAACAATTCGGTCTAATATTTTCGCATGTAAATAATGGGGATTATCCTGTAGAAAATCCCAAAGTGATTCGACGACTTCATGTACGGCTTGATGGAATTCAACTTCACCTGTGTTCCGGGTGCGCATACCGTCCATAAATTGATCAATAGATGAATACAATTTTTGCTCCTTTTTAAAAAATAACGTGGCTGAAATTACACGAATCTTTTACCGGGAAAGTAGAATATTTTATAGGGATTTCTCGTTGGTTTTAAAGGAATTACCCCGCTAATTTTCCGGGCCTTTTTTAGTCTTTTTTGGCGGAGTAGCTCAGCTGGTTAGAGCAGCGGAATCATAATCCGCGTGTCGGGGGTTCGAGTCCCTCCTCCGCTACCCCAGATTTAAGCCCCGATTTTTCGGGGCTTTTTTATGAATTGTAACCATCAAAGAAAATGGATGATGGGAAAGAAGTCCAAAAACCTTCCAGGTTGTTGGTACTATTTTTTAAAATAAAGGACCCTCAAGCAAGATGCTTTAGGGACTTATAATTAAATTATTTGTACCACCAGCACAGGACATTCTACATTATTGACAATTCCTTCATCCACTGAATCAAAAAAGTTCATTTTGAATGTACTTTGTGGATTCTTTCATGTCCAAATCAATGATGCTGCACCCAAGATTCCTGCCTGTCCATGAGGTAACCCCGATTGCAGAATTTTGACCTTTCCTTTTAAGTTTTCCATCAAATAAGAATCGAGCGCTTTTCGTGCCGGATTTAGTAATCGATCCCCGGCTTGGCTGTAACCTCCATAAAAGATAAATGCTTCCGGTGATAATATTGTTGCTGCCAGTGATAATCCCATGGCCAATTTATCCCCCGTATATTCATATAGCGCTTTGGCAGATTCGATCCCCTCATCTACTGCTCGATCAATGACTCTTCCGTCAATATTACCATTATCCAATGAACTCAAGAATTCATCATCAGGATTAGCGTTTTGGAATTCCTGAACAGTTTTCCTCATCCCATTGGCTGATGCATACATTTCCAGACAGCCACGCAACCCACAGGTACATTTTCGCCCCTCAGGGTCAAGACTCAGATGGCCCATTTCTCCCGCCATGCCATCATGGCCATACATTATTTTCCCTCCGGAAAAGATACCGCTTCCTAACCCTGTTCCCAAAGTAATCACGACAAAATCATTCATCTCTTTAGCGATGCCAAATCTTTTTTCCCCCATGGCTGCTGCATTGGCATCATTGGTGAGTTTAACATGGCAGGAAAAGGTTTCCGCTAACAGGGAATTAATATCCAAATTTCCCCAACTCAAATTTGGCGGATCCTGGATCATCCCTGTAAAATGATTCCCATTGGGTGCGCCAACACCTATTCCGGTTAATTCAAATTCCATTTTATTATTCAAGATGGAATGAACTTTTTCTGATAATCGGTCCACAATATCTGTTGGAGGTTGGTCACCATGGGTTGGAATTTGTTCAGAGTAATGAATTGTCCCTGTATTATCAATGAGACCAAAAACAGTATTTGTTCCGCCAATATCAATTCCTAAAACTACTTTCGTCACTTTGATCCTTTTTTATTCAATCGTGAAATAATTATCGCTCATATCAGATTCAGATGTTTCCCAACTGGTTATTTTAATTTGGTAATCATCATCCGGCGTTAGGGCTGTTAAAGGCGCCCAGTCATAGGAAAATTCATTTTCCAATAAATAATAGATGTCCTGCAACCGTGTGCCGCCTTTATATATTTCTAACCGGACATTTTGCGTGGTACTGTCATCAGTCCAGGAAATTGTTTCTGTCTCACCACGAGTCCACTCTTCTCCTCCGTTGGGTGAAACCAGGCGAAACTCATTTGAATAAAGTCGGAAATTTCCATCACTAAAATCCCCATAGCAACCACCACAATAAGTGGTGGAATTTTCGCAGAGAGATTCAACAAATAACCTATAATTATTTCCTGTTTCTAATCCCCATGCGTTGGAGATAAACACCTTTTGATCTCCGTCATTCTTGATGCCTGTAGCCAATGCTGCCTTTACTTCATTGGCTTCATACAAACTGATTTTAAAACCAAAAAAACAATCAGGCAAATTGGTATCCCAGAGAACCCTGACGGAATCACCGCCTATTTCAATGTTTTCTCCACCGTTGGGCGAAATGACCAAAATATATGGTTCTATCGCATTTTGGCTAATCGTAAAAGTTCCCGGACTTTGACTGTAAAGACACCCATTGCAAAAATCACCTTGACGGCATAAACCATCAATCCTGATTTGATAATCGTCATCATGGTCCATTTCAGTATCAATGTACCAATCAAAAGAACCGTCATTTGGTGTATTGATGGCAATATTGGTTTCCTCATCATCATCCCGGACCAAAATGATATTCACTCCCCACTCGCAGGTATTTACCGTTGTCTCCCATGCGATGGTTATAGTGGTCCCCGGATCAAATGATTCACCGCCCACGGGATAGGTTATGTCCAATGACTCGTAAATAATATCACCCTCGCCATTTTCGTCAGGAGGTGTATTTTGAGGATCGAACCGAAGGGAATCGCAACCCATCTGGATTAGGATTATGGATAAAAATAAAAATAAGGATAGGGATTGGAATGGCGGTTTAATTGACATATCCGAAGCCCAAGGTAAAATGGAATCCTAACTGCATATAAAATTGTTGTTGATCAAATAGATTATCATCGCCCACAACATATCCAAGTGCAATAAAATACATATTCTTGTACAGTTTAATATTGCCGCCAAAATAATTCCATACATTATCCTCATTCTCATAAAGATTAGAGTATTCATCTGTTCCGATAAATTCAGTTTGCCCAATAATAAAATTTACAGAAGCACCGGAACTATTAAATTGCCACCAGCCATAACCAATGCTGATTTCCCTTCCAGAAATATATGTTTCTTCTCCGAATTTTTCATCACCAAGAAATGTTTTATTTTCGGCAGCGTTCAGATTATTCCAGGCGTATTCATGATATTGCCCCGAACCCATCCAACCTTGGTTGTATTCTAACATGAGCGGATAATGATTGAGCCGAAGTCCCCAGTTCCATTGTCCGGGATGGCCCCAAGATGTTGAAAAGCCAATGGCATTACGGTGATAGCGGTAATTATCTTTTTCAACGATGCGATCGACATATACCGGTTTTTCAACCAAAACTGTTCTCACAGAATCATGGACTCCAGCCTGCTGTACTTTAGTGGCAATATTTTGTAATTCAGTTTTTTCAGGAATCACATAAGAGGGATCCATCTTATGGATAATCAAATGGCTGGCCTCTTCCACACCGGTTAACAGGTCTAACTCCGCTCCCATGGTTTCTTTGGTCACTTTTTCTGTGACAACACCTTTCTCAATATCGATGATCTTAATATTGATTTGAAACAATTGTGCCAAACCAATAATGTCACCGGTAATCAGATAATTTGCTCCTAGAAGTTTCCCAATTTCAACAATGCAGGAATCTTCAAAACAACCGGACCATTGATCTTTTTGTTCTTTCAGGATTTGATCCCTTTTTGCTTTTTCAATGACTTTAAACCGGCCTGATTCAATGAGGGCTGTCTCTAATTTGTTATAACCTGCCTGGCGAACAGCTGTGGATACATTGGTTCCTTCAAAAGGCAATAAACTCAAGGTATGCTGACCAAACCCTATTGAAAAAAGAGCCAGCATAAAAAATATATTTTTAAAGGGCATTATTTTAATTCGGATCCTTGACGGACTTTCATTTCAATAACCGGTGGCGCGTTGGATTCCGGTTCAATGACTACAGTTTTAACAACAGTATTTTCTGCGCCGTAATCATCAGAAACAGTCAATTCAAAAGTATAATCTCCTGCCACACCTTCAAAACTCACTTTTCCTGATGTTTTGTTAGGTTTCAATTCTACAGTTGGCCCTGCAATCTGCTTCCATTTAAAATGGATGCGGTCCCCTAAATCGGGATCGTAGGAACCGGTTGCATCCATGATCATGGGATAAGTATTAGTAAGCGGTGAATTATCGTGCTCCACCCTGACTTTAACCTTTGAGCGCTCCGCAAGTGCCATTTGTTCAAGTTGCACGCGTTGAGCATTGGTAACAGGAGAAGATTCTTGCTGAACTATTGATGGTTCTTTCTTCACCTGTTCTGCTTCTTCCTTCACCCGGGTTTCATACTCCTTCCACCCAAACAGCATTCCTGCAACCAGAATTAAGAGTAAAAATGGTAAAATTTTATCCATAGTGTTTTATTTTGATCAGGACTAAAAAATGAATGTCTGAACGAGAAAGAATTTAATCATTCAGTAATTGTTCTTCTAATTCCTTTACAACTTGTTTTACCATTATTTCATAGGCCCGAATTCCTGCGATTTGATTGGAACCAAAATCACCTCCTTTTACATTGGAAAGGTGAGATGAAAAAAATTCTTCATTTGTTCGGGCATCACGGAAAATAACAGAAGCATTTCCATAACTAAAATATGGATAATTCTCTCCTACCCGTTCCGACTTTTTGTTGGTATTGGATTCAATCTTGATGAGCATATCAGGATCCCTGTTTACAAATTCGATTTGACCGCTGAACGCTTCCTTGATGGCAGGAGCAATCATCGGATCTTTCATTGTGCGACCCATATTTTTTTCTTCAGCTTCTAATTTCGCTCTCACCGGAATCACTTGCACCTGTACCGTGTTCGTCTTTGGTTTCAATTCCAGGATACTATGTTGCTGGGATAATTCCTTAAATAATTCATTGTTATCCAGTTGAAATCTAATTTCAAAAGAAGCATTCGGTGAAATGCCCGCCATGTCATAGACAATTTCCCCATTCCTATTTGTATATTGCGTTTCAACTCTCTGTCCCATTCGAATCAAAACCGGTACACCACTAATCGGCGTTTGATCTTGGCGGTCTGTCACTTTCAATTGAACTGAATTGTCCCGATCCACATACGTTTTCATCTGCTTATTCTTTACAGATCCCACTAATTGAATACGCCAAGCATATTCGTCCATTTTTCGTTTGATCAATGAATAAAGGTGAACTTGCTTCCCTTCATATCGAATTTGAATGGGTTCATCCGAGAAAGGGAAAATTTCCTGCCAGGCTTTTTGGAGCAGATTAAAAGAATGAGCACCAAAATTTTCATCAGCGTCCCGAACGTAGCCTATAGCAGTTTCTTTTGCATTTTCCCGTAATCGAGCCATGGCAGCATGGTATTTCTGTTTGTTTAAACGAACATAGAAATAATAATCTTCCTTGGTTTGGTACTGCCCCATCATTTCCAATTCCGGCAAGAGCAAATCCACTCTTGATTTCATGATAGAAGAAGATGCTGTTTTTAAAGATCCATCTGCCTCTTGGATCACAGTTTTCATTTCTGAAGAAATGTTAACCTTTATTTGAGAAGACACTTCATGGATCGCTGCTTCCTTTGCCCGTTGCCGGGCACCCCGATTCTCCATTTTTTCAGCATGGCCAATGCCATGCCAATATTTGGTGTCTGTTGGTTGATTCGTGACCCAATCCGGCATTGTAGAACCGCACCCGGCCCAAACCAACAGGCATGGAATGAATAAAATACGAGCCATTTAAAAAGAAAAAGCAGGATTCTTTGAATCCCGCTTTGATTAAAATTTATCCGCCGGTCCGTTGACGGTATGCTTCCACTTTATTTTCCATTTCCTGAATTAATTCGGAAGCACGCATAGCATCGTAAACTTCTTTATCTGCCTTAATTTTATCTAATAAACGCTTGTGTGCAGCGCCCTCATCCCACTCCAACAATACATAAGCCCGAAAAATGTCCTGGTTGTTCGATTTTTCTTCCAAAAGTTCTTTTTTCGCAACTGAATAATCCTGAAGAGCTGTGGCAATGATTTGTCCCTGTGTTTGGGAATAACGATCCAAAATATCTGAATCTGCTCCTAAACCATTTTCTTCTTGAACACGTTTGGTATAGCCTTCCATTTCAGAATTGATGGTGGCAGCAAGCCGGCTGGCTGCATCCAAGGTTGCTTTATTAATTGCCAATTGTAAATCTTGACTTGTTGCGGTGGCCGTTTCATACCTGAATCCATCTTTAGTGGGCGTATTCAAAAACCAATCCGGGATATTTTTCATTACTTTTCGGGTGGGTTCCGGCGATAGATCGGGACCACTGTTGGAACAGTTGAAAGCAATGAAAGATAAAGTAAATATAAAGCTTTTTTTGATCATTTGGGTTGTCATGGGATGACTCCTTATTATTTAAATGGACGAGATATCGAATGAGACACCCAAAAAGTTCGGACAGCTAAAGTGTCCTATCCAAGAAAATTATCTTAAATCAAGAATTGTCCTTTTCAGATCCATTCCGGTAAAAGATGGATTTTGCCGAGATGCATTGGATATTGTACGGGCAAACTCGGGAACAACCTTGTAAATATATTCGGTGAGTTCACCTAATTCGATTACACTATCCCCATCGTCTGCGCCGCCAGATAATCCCTTTAATAGCGCGTAGGTAAAAATGCTGTGTTTTTTCTCGTCATAGACTTGAGATGTTTCACCGTGGGATGAAGCATTCAAAATGCAAATCTTGTCGGATAGATCAGGAAAATCCCAAATGGATCCCAGCGCTTTTTTCGGGTTGATGTAAGTGATATCCATAAAGAGTGTGATGGTTCGGATATTGCTCAAAACCGACAATAAAGATAAATTGCTCACCAATTTCTCCAGGGGATATTTGGTCACATGACGGTTCAATTTTGCATCTTTGGGAATTAAGAGAGGTTTCCCTTCAATCCATTCTCCATAGCCACGGTAATAAATGAAAATGTCCATCTCCTCCACGTCGGAATATTTTTCCGCCGTTAAAATCCGTTTTCGTAAATCGCCTTGGTGAGGATCGAATATATTACGAAAATCGTCCTCGGTGGGTCCACCTTCCATTTGCCATGTTTTGGCCGGGAGCAATTGAAAATCGGATAAACCAAAAGCTTGATTAAAATAACGCCGCATTACATTCCCATCCCGGGTTGCGTAATCCAAAGGGGAATAATTCTTATCATCATACCGTTCAGTAGCCAGAATTATAGCCATAGCATTGGAGTTTTTTCGTCCCAATGGAATTCGGCGGTCCACATCAATTTCACCCAACTCGTCAGGGTAATGATCCACATCATCAGTTCCTATAGATTGGATGGCCAACTCCATTGGAGAACGGTAATGGCGCATGACTTCCAAATCTATTTTCTGCATGGCAGATTTATCTAAATAATCCGTTAAAATTAAATCCGCAGTAAAATTATCCTGAAGGGTCAGGATGGGAATTTCCAGATCGACAAAATCTCCGGGATTCATTAAAGGTAAACTTAGGCTGCCGGTAAAGTCCGGTGTTGAAAAAGTCTGGTTTGCAGACAAATCAACGATCCCTGATTCAGAAGCGCCCTCCCCCACATTTTGAATTCTGACTGTGAGGGTAACGATTTCATTTTTTGGGATATAATGTGTGCCAAAATCATTGGAAATGGCAAAATCAGCAATAATCAATTTGGGTGGTGTAACTGATTTGGACTTAATTGTAAAGGTATATGGATCATCTAAACCTATACCTTCTTGGGATGAAAGATGCAATTCAAATTCATGCTCACCGGTCCCTATTTTCAGAAACGCTTCTAAATCAATATCAATAAACTCGATTCTTCCTGCATCCATTGTGTCCACTGTAACTGATTTGCCTACAACCAAATTTAGGTTTTCTTCTGTCGGGACAATAGACAATTTAATTTGATGTGCCGGGCTTTGTCCGTCATTAAAAATTGAAAATTGCACCGATCCTTTTTCCAGGGCATCAATGGCACTATTCCCTGAAGGTTCAATCAAGGTCATTTTCCGGATAGTGAAATGGGGCGGGTCTAAAACCACATTACAAGCTGAAGGGGAAAATTCAGTTTCTTCATTCTCTGGATCCAAGGCAGTGACCAAATAACATTTATCAGCGCCAAAATCTAGGTTTCGCACCGTGTACTGAGTTGATTTCACTTTTTCAATAAATTGGAGAGAATCCTGGCCAACTTTTTCATAAACCTTATAGTAAACAGCGCCTTCCACGTTATTCCAGTTTAAGTGCATAGCTGAAACAGCACCGTCTGCTGTAAGTCCGGTAGGCGGCAGAATGGGCACTTTCGTACAATGTTTGTTGGACCGTTCACTTTCTATTCCATATTGATCAATAGAGCTAATTTCATAACAATATTTTTCACCTGGTGGCATAGCATCTTCGAAAGAGTTCGACTGCGAAAATGTTACCAAATTTCCATCCCGGTAAATATTATATGATTTAGCGACGGGAACTTCATTCCAAATGAGCATGATTCTGGATTCATTTTTCATGGAAGATAAAATTGGAGGCGCCACGAAATCACGCGTGGTCCCTTTCACTTCCACCGAGGGGTGGCTCTCCAAATCCAAGGCATCTAAGGCGGAAATTTTATAAAAGTAATCTGTTCCGAAATCCAAGTCTGTATCTGTAAAGGAAGTCAAATCTGTGTTGGTAATTTTTTCCTCATTACGGTAAACTAGATAAGACAAGGCGCCTTTCACTGGAGACCATTTCAGGGATAATTCATTTTTGGATACATCAATTTGGATATCCCGGGGAATAGCAGTAGGTACGCTTGTACAATATAACTCAGAACGCTGGCCTTCCAATCCAAAATCTCCCAAGGCCTGGACAGAATAGCAATATTCCTTCCCTGGCATTTCATCTTTTTCAAACCTAGTTTCTTCTCCACGGTATATCTCAATGTCATTTTCAAAAAGGATGAAAGATTTGGCTTGTTTTATGTCTTTCCATTGAACGACAATATGTTCTGCGGTGGTTTCCGCTTGCAATCCTTTAACAGTGAGAATGGGGTCAAAATCAGTAGGTTTATTGTGAGAATATAAATAACACTGCACCGGTTCATCTTCCCCGGTCAATTTTAAACCCAGGACCAAATCTCGATTTCGTTTTTTCCTGGGATTTATTTTTATGCGCTTCGTCCCGTCTTCTTCATGTTGAACCACTAAAAAATAAAATTTCGGTTCCACTTCCTTGAAAATGAATTTCCCCTTTCGGTTGGTGGTTACTTCCATGAGTACTTCATCTTTCAAGTTCCGAAGTGTGATACTGGCTTTTTTTAATGGTTTCCCGGCGAGATTATGAACCGTCCCCGAAATAGATACAGTGTTAGCGAAAATAGAGGTAGCCAGTGATAAAAATAAGGCTGTTTTCAGAGTCATGTGGGATAAATAAAATCGGGGCGTTTTCAAACCGGGCGGGCTGCCTAGGGTAATCTATATAGAACCCTGTCCGGATTTGATGAAAACAATTGGGGTATCTGGGGGAGATCTTTGTACAGTTTCCCTGTGGACTCCGACACATTTTTACTGATGTAATTATGGAGTTCAGCCACGGTCACTTCCTTGTCCCCGTTGTCAGCTTCACCTCGTAATCCGCGGAGGAGATAATAAGTAAATACCGTATTATCCATATCAGGATGGTCATAGTTGATCTGCGTTGTATTGGAGGCATAAAATGCCGTTATGGATTCCGGTGGCATAATCTCTTTAGGAAGCACAACTTCCAGTTTGCCTTTCTTCTTTTTCTTCTTCTTTTTCTTTTTACCGTTTTGTTCATCAGCATCGGTTTTCACAATATGTTGGGCGAAAGCAGAATTATTAAAATCAACATCCATGAACATTGTGATTTCACCAACGTGATTAAATTTTTGGAGTTTTATCAAACTGCGATACATCTTTTTTACCGGATAGAAAGAATATTCCTTTGTGGTATCTGCATCATAAGGAATTAAAACTTTTTCACCCCTAAATGTTGTCCCTTCGCCACTGAAATACAGGATTAAATCCAATTCACTATTTCCTGTATAATCCAGGCTCGATTCAATTTTCTTGCGTATATATCCTATATCCGGATCAAAAATAGCCTGGAAATCACGACTGGAAATTCCATCATTAAAAAACCAGAATTGGCTGGGAATGATAGCGTGGTCCTCCATCCCAAAAAGTGATCGAAAATATTCACGAACCATTTTTACATTTTCGGTGGTGGAAATTTTACCTTTGATGTCTTTATCCCAAAAATTCAAATTACCCAGGACTATTCCGATGGCATCTCGGTCTGTATCCACTTCCGGAATACCTGTCACCAATTCATGTACAATCGGCGCTTCTGCGATGGTTAAATCATCAGGGTAGGGTGTTTCCAAAATGATTAAGTCATCTGACCCTTTGTATTTTTTCATCGTTTCCAGATGGAGTGGGACAATCTTCCGCGTTTCAAAATAATCATACAGTTCTAAATAAACTGTAAATTTGTCTTCCCGTGTCATAATTTCAAATTTGAAATCCAAATATTCTCCCGCATTCACAAAGCCAAATTGATGTAATTCATCTGCATCATCAGAAACAAAAGAGCTGTCACGCTTGAAGAATACACTCACAGTGTCAGATTTGCCTTCAGACAAATTTTGAATGCGCACAGACATGGTGACTATTTCATTTTTGGGGATATAGTGTTGTCCCCAATCATTGTCGATGGCAAAATCTGTTACAACTAAATTTGGTGCAATAATTTTTAATGTTTCAAATGAGATTGGTTCTGGATCTAGATCAACACCTGTAAATTCATTGATTCTTATATT
>MDTE01174717.1_pt1 | contig 19833 bp, 14 predicted proteins | sample 811231 | NCBI WGS metagenome assembly MDTE01 (sample SAMN05326651, study PRJNA326480) | marine metagenome | isolation source: seawater | place: Indian Ocean: Red Sea | collected 2010 | reverse complement strand
TGGGTATTATGGTGGGTAGGATTTTTTTATTTTACAGCCCTTTGCGTGAATATCTGGAATAGTATCAACCCGTGGGCCTTTTCATTCCAGCTAGCAGAAGTTGCCATTGGAAAAAGGATCCAACTTACCTCTTATCCGACTTGGCTGGGTTATTGGCCCTCTTTCATGTTTTTCCTATCCTTTGTCTGGATTGAATTGGTTTGGCCACACAAAGAAGTCCCAGCCACTCTGGCAACAGTAATAACTTTATACACCCTGATAACTTGGACAGGAATGACAATCTATGGCAAACAGTCCTGGCTTAAATATGGTGAATGTTTTTCAGTAATATTTACCCTGATAGGAAACTTCTCACCAATCCAATTTTGTAAAACAAAAAAAACTCTCCATATCCAGCCACCCGCCCTTGGTATTCTTAAAATGCAAGAACCTTCTATGGGTCTCGTCTTTATTACAATACTATTACTGGCTGGGCTTAGCTTTGATGGTTTTATGGCGACCAAGAACTGGTTACAGCTCAAGACGTATTTACTTAATATCAACACCCTTCATTCAATTTTCAGAGAGCTCCACCAGACCTTCGGCAGTCTGCAACCAATATTGACGACACTCGGACTAGCTTCAACCTTATTACTTTTTCTTTTCACCTATATTTTTATATCTTTCCTTACAAAAGTCTTGATCAACTGGACGAGTACGCCGCCAAAATTAAAAGTATCGCTCCCAAAGATAGTAAAACATTTTGTTATGACCCTACTTCCCATTGCTATTGGCTATCATATTGCACACTACTTATCCTACCTCTTACTTGCCGGGCAACTAATCATACCTTTGGCATCCGACCCGTATGCGTTGGGCTGGGATCTTTTTAACACAAATGATTACCGTATAGACATTGGTATAATTAATGCAAAAAATATGTGGGGCATTACCCTTGTTTCGGTAATAATCGGGCATATTCTCAGTATGTTTCTGTCCCATGTTCGGGCGAGTCAATTATGTCTCTCCACCAACAGAATTTTAATTCAATTACCACTTGTTACCCTGATGATTTTATACACCGGGGTGAGTCTTTGGATCTTGGCTCAACCTATTGTTGAACTGTGAAACTTCTCTGGCCTCCTTTTCCTCAAACCATAATTAAACTCAGAATCTGATATGTCTCTTTTCAAACTAAAAACATTTTTGTTTTTTCTTCTTAACCCATTAAGGTTAACCTAGTGATACAGAGAATTGTGGAATCCTAAATGCCAGAAACGAGCTGGTCCTTTGACGTCGATATTGTTGGCCGTTGTAATTTATCTTGCCCCTCCTGCCCAGTAGGGAATATGGCTGGAACACCCCTCCAATCCGGGTATATGAGCCCCAAACTTCTTGATCAAATAGTGGGCAAGGCTGTATCAGAATGTAATGTTACAAATTTTGCTCTTTATAATTGGACTGAGCCGTTTATTCATCCAAAACTTCCGGAGATGATAAGTGTCGTAAAAGCGCATAATATAGGCTGCGACATCAGCACAAATCTCAATTTGGCAAAGCAGATTGACGCGGTGGTATCAGCGAAGCCGGATACAATCAAAATTTCTGTTTCGGGATTTAATCAAAAAAGCTATGGGACAACACATCGAGGCGGGAACATAGAATTAGTAAAACAAAACATGCAAATGTTAGCAGACGCTAAAAAATCCTATGACTCTCCAACACGCATACTCGTAATTTTTCATAGGTATCTAGATAATCAAGATGAAGAGAGCTCTATGCGAAAATTTGCCTTCTCCTTAGATTTTGATTTTACGACATATTGGGCTTACCTGATGCCTTTGGAAAAGAATCTTGCCTTTCTCAAATTAAAGCCTTCGGTAACCCAATTTACAAAACAAGATAAAGCCTTAGTTAATCAGTTAGCCTTTCCCTTGGAAAAGGCATTGTCTGTAGCACGAGATGAGAACGTCTCACAATGTAGGCTGCGTGATAACCAAATGGCAATTAATTCAGAGGGAAAAGTGATGTTATGTTGTTCTGTATTTGACCAAAGCAAGTACCTGTTGGCCGATTACCTTGATACACCCATTCAAGATTTACAAAAAATGAAACATTCTCACGAGATGTGCACCAAATGCATGCAGGCAGGCCTGCACGTCATGATGACCTTTGGCGATAATAAACTACCAAGGTTTGCACTCCGCTTAGAAAAAATGATTCGTCAGAATATCCAAGATAATAATCCTGAACTCGATGTAAAAAAAGCCTATGGTCCTTACTTTGCAAGGGAAAGCCATCTTATCGGGCTTAAAAGAAAATTCCGTAATTTATTTTTTGGGTAAAGTTTTTCTCAAATACGGCTAACGCAGACTTTTCTAATTTAGGGCCTGTTAACTGAACGCCGACACGATTAAAATACCTCAATCAGGATAAGGACCATTATTGAAATGGCCGGCAGGATGATACCACTTAGGTAGCATAGTTATGGAATTTGGGGCTAGCCCAAGGTCCTTTAACGTATCGATATTACCCTCCACCTCCAGAGATTCTAAATTAATTACAGTGATAGAGCCATCATTCATCCCAGGCAGATTAAGCAAGGAATTTTGGACATATGCTTTTTCTTCAGAAGGTGAAAACGCAACGTGATGAGATCCTCCAGCAGTTGGCAAAGAAGTTATTAAAGACGGGCTCTCTATCCCATTGGATATATCAAAAATATGAAACATTCCAGGGTCCGCTGTCGTCACGTAAAGCCTATCTACTTTTTTATTAAAATAAATTTCTAATGGCATGTGGGCCCCTAATGATCCAAAATCAAAAGCTTTATGCGCAACAAACCTTTCATCTGAAGCGGTCCACACGAGTACCCATAAGGTATCCTCCATCATATTGGTTACATAAGCAGCAGGGGGGGTTGAGTTAGGTATAAAAACTGCCTCGACTGGAGCGCTATCCCGGTTTTCTCCGACTACAATAGACCTTATATGCCTGTGAGTGCTGGCTTCAATCACTTCTATGGTATTCCCAACACCACTAAAATCCGGCGCCACACAATTGGCCACGATAAGTCGATCAATTTCCTCATTCAAAGCAATTCCATGAGGATAGGTCTTAGGAATTTTTATTATATCTGTTACCAGGTCATTGGCCGCATCGCCTATAATAACGTTCTCCGAGCCCATGCAGGTAACATACCAGGTCATATTATCGTCTGAAAAAATAATATTTTCTTGTACTTTACAATCGGGCATAGGAATCGATTTTAAACGATAGGGAAATTTTTCTAGATCAATTACATACATATCCTTGGAAGACAGGGCCGTAATATACGCTTTGGTCAAATCTCTATTGTAAAAAATATGATGCAAAACCAATTCCGGTGAAACTGGAATGTCGATCAAAATATTTCCATAATCTAAGGAAAGAGGGTCTAACTCAATAATTGCTATCCCCTCTCTTCGACCCTCCCCACCTACTTGCAATTGGAGGGCTTCTAAAGACTCTGGAGCCTTTGACTCATAATTAAGGATAGCCAACATTTCAGCTGAAGCGAAAGGAATAATTTTGTAAAAACAAATATTTAACACAAACAAAAATATACAGCAAAGCATCTTCCCACGGACTTTGATTTTGTTTGAAAAACCTAAATCCGGAACCAGAATATTAGTGGTGCTATTATGCATTATTTAGAACTTATGTAGCCCTTCGCCCTTCAATAATGTTAAACATAGGCCAACTTAAATACAATATGCCTATTACCGAATAATGCTGGGACCACTTACCAAAAGCAATTCATCGAAAATAAGACATGCAAACAAACTATACCTGACACTATATGCTTTCCCTCTAGGAACAAAAAAGTAGGACGAAAAATGCCCAAATTAGAAGGTAAATGCGCTGTAATCACTGGTGGTGGAACAGGTATAGGACGCTCTACTGCGCTGGCCTTTGCTCGGGAAGGAGCCAACATAGCCATACTTGATTGGGACAAAGAAACCAGCGAGCGCACTATCGCCGAAATTAGAGCGATTGGAGTTTCAGGACTTTTTTTTGAGACTGACGTTAGCGAAGCTGAAGAAATGGAACGTTCCATAAAAGGAGCTGCTTCCGAGCTTGGAGGCTTGCACATATTGCACAACAATGCGGGGGGCTCCTCCGCAAAAGATGGGGCTGTCGAAACCCTGCCTCTTGAAGAGTGGTGGAGAACCATAAAAACGGATCTTTTCGGAACTTTCCTTGGGTGTAGATTTGGTATCCCCGAATTAGCAAAATCTGGGGGTGGTTCCATTATCAATATGACATCTATCAGAGCTCTGGTTGGAACTGAGGGCGCTGCTGCATATTCTACGGCCAAAGGTGGTGTCATCGCATTGACACAGGCACTGACTCCGGAGTGCGCAAAAAAGAATATTCGCATAAACGCCATAGCCCCTGGCGTCATAAAGACTGACCGAGTAAAAAAACTTCTAGAGGCAGGGGAGGAAACTGGGAACGATGCCATAGTAAGTCGGCATCTTTTGGGCCTTGGCGAACCGAATGACATAGCTAATTTAGCATTGTTCCTAGCATCTCATGACTCCCGCCTGATTACGGGAACGATTCTTCCCGTTGACAGTGGGACGAGTGCTACTTAAGAAAATAAGTTATGAAAATTGATCGTGACCTACCTGCCAAGCAACTTTCCCCTTGGATCCCTCTGATGTTAAGTGGAGTGGGCTTAGCCTATTTAGCATATGAGCTATACAGCCATGGGCTAGCCCTGCTGCACTGATCCACTCCAAGTTTAAGGGTTCTTAGCGCTTACAATCCAAGTACTAAACTTCATATCGATCCCACGGCTAGTCTTAAATGGCTCTAAGGCTTGTTCAACAGCGGTAATGCATTTGCTTCTTAGAGCTGGGCTTGCATTGCCAAAAGGCTCAGACATAGGACCCATTTGGCATATAAAACCTGCAGCATCACTAACGTTCTTCCCCATATTATGCTCCATCTCAAACTTTTCGACACTTACCTCAGACCATCCAGCCCTTCCCAGCACATCAAAGATACGCGCTTCCCGTTCCATAGCGAACTGTCCTGGTGCGTCATCCGGAGGTGCTGGCGGAATATCAAGAAACTGCCGAGCTGCTCCTGTAGGTATTCCTATCCATGGATTATCCTTCCTGGAGGCCCAACAGACATATGCCAAGCGACCACCAGGTTTGATTGCTGTTCGAATATTGCCCAACGCCGCTACTGGATCATCAAAAAACATGACACCGAATCGACTAAAGACCGCATCAAAGTAGTTTGGAACAAACTGTTGAACTTCAGCATCACCCTCCTTAAAACTCAACACCCCGTGCGGAGCGCTAACCGCCTCCGCTCTCGCCCTCTCCAACATAGGTCGGGAAAAATCAATGCCCTGGACTTTGCCCCCCGGACCGACGAGTTTTGCCAACTCAACACTCGTTTCCCCTGTTCCACAACCCACATCAAGAATACGTTCGCCCTTAGCCGCACTCAAAGCATTAAGCGCCGCTACACCAAATGGTGAAAGTAGCGGGTCAATCCTTGGCTTCAAAGTTACCCAAAAATCCCCTTTGACCTCATTCCAAAATTGTTGTTGATCCACGTTTACGACCAATTCACTTACCATTTCGCGCAACCATCCCGGTTGATTTTATCCGTGTTTTGCCCATCTCTGAGATTACGAAGGACCGATATCCCGAGCTCTAGGAGCAAAAAATGGGGCGAGTGAGCGGATTTGAACCGCCGACTTCTTGATCCACAATCAAGCGCTCTAACCAACTGAGCTACACCCGCCGTATTTCAGCCTTGTATTCTTTGGGGAGCTATACACCTCCCTGTACTCTTATAAAAATACTTTCTATCACCAAATAGTAAAAAAAAGCGATTTTATAGAAAATTTGGGCTTGGCCCACTTTATCAAAGACGATATGGCCACATTTTTGCTATAAAAAGCTAGATTTCCCTAAAAACCGATGGGATAACGGTACATCAATCATTAAAAATAGTTTATTGTTGGCTGAGAAATTTGGACCTTTTAACTAGGACTACCTATATATGAAAAAGATTGAGGCCATAATTAAGCCGTTTAAGTTAGATGAGGTAAAGGAAGCCCTTCACGAAGTGGGCTTACAAGGAATGACCGTTACTGAAGCCAAGGGCTTCGGCAGACAAAAGGGCCATACTGAGCTGTATAGAGGCGCTGAATATGTCGTCGATTTTCTTCCAAAAATTAAACTTGAAATAGTTATAGATGATAATTTAGTTGAAAGGGCTGTGGAGGCAATCCAAAAATCTGCGCACACAGGCAGAATTGGAGATGGAAAAATCTTTGTAAGTTCAGTAGAAGAGGCAATACGAATTAGGACTGAAGAAACTGGGCCTGAGGCACTGTAGCTTTTCAACAGCCGACATCGGATTTTGGAAAGAGCATCCGAAGGCTAGCTATAAGGTGAAGGGAAAAACTGTCAGAATTTAACATTACAGAGGCAGGTTATTTCCGGGGAAAGTAGTGCAAGGCGGTTTGAACATAGTGTTAGGACAGTAAGCAAAACTGGAGTCAAAGTAATGGACGACGCGGTAAAAAAAGTATTTGAGATGATAAAAGATAATGATGTTGCTTTTGTGGACTTTAGATTCACTGATCCACGTGGGAAATGGCAGCATACGGCTCAAACGGTCAATACGGTAGAAGAGGAAGTATTCGAAGAAGGTATAATGTTTGATGGCTCATCTATCGCCGGATGGCGCGGAATCCAAGAATCGGACATGACCTTAGTTCCTGATCCCACCACGGCCACCTTAGACCCATTTACCGCCCAACCATCTCTAGTGCTTTTTTGCGATGTTCGGGAACCTGTTTCGGGTCAATCTTATAGCAGGGACCCTAGATCAACCGCGAAAAAAGCTGAAGCATATTTGCAATCATCTGGAGTTGGCGACACCGCCTTTTTTGGCCCTGAACCAGAGTTTTTTGTATTTGATGATGTTAGATGGAACGTATCAATGAACAATACCTTCTACCGCGTCGACTCTGATGAAGGGCCATATAACACTGGCAATCAATTAGAGGGCGGGAATCCTGGGCACCGCCCAGGTATTAAGGGCGGATATTTTCCTGTCCCACCTGTCGATACCATGACGGACTTGCGAGCTGAAATGGTCAGCACCCTCATGGAATTGGGAGTAGAGATGGAAAAACACCATCATGAAGTTGCCCCATCCCAAAACGAGTTAGGCATAAAATTTGCTAGCTTGGTTAGGTGTGCAGACAACGTCCAATTGTATAAATATGTGGTTCACCAAGTAGCCCACTCCTATGGTAAAACAGCGACCTTTCTACCTAAGCCGATAATAGACGACAACGGCTCAGGTATGCATGTCCACCAATCTATTTTCAAAGATGGCAAATCAAGCTTTGCTGGAAATGGATATGCTGATTTATCAGAAACAGCTCTGTACTATATTGGAGGGATTATAAAACATGCTCAGTCGATTAACGCTTTTACAAATCCCACTACAAATAGTTACAAGCGTTTAGTCCCGGGATTCGAGGCTCCGGTTCTTTTAGCATACTCTGCCCGCAACCGGTCGGCTAGTTGCCGTATTCCCTTTGCCTCTAGCCCAAACGGCAAACGCGTAGAGGTCCGTTTTCCTGACGCATCTTCTAATCCATACCTCGCGTTTACGTCCATGTTAATGGCTGGATTAGATGGCATTCAGAATAGAATCCATCCAGGAGAAGCGATGGATAAGAATCTGTACGACCTGCCTCCCGAGGAATTGGGAGATATCCCTACAGTTTGCGCGAGCCTCCGAGAAGCCGTGACGGCTCTCGATAAGGATCGAGAATTCCTTGTTAAAGGGGATGTGTTTACTGATGAGCAGATCTCTGCCTACATCGAATTGAAATGGGAGGAAATTTATCGATTTGAACATACTCCTCACCCTGTCGAGTTTGATATGTATTACAGTGTGTAATTATTGGGTGATAACCGAGGTTCGTGAGAAAGAACTCAACTGAAGTCGAAAAAATGCGACCTATCGCGCTCCTACGTAATATAGTGGCATCGCTACCTGTCTGAGAAAGGAATTTACCCATAGTCATGCAAATGGGATAACCAACCGGCCGCGTCTCAAGTGAGGTTATTTTTTCAGCAGTCTTTGACTATTATCTAGATCTTGATCCTAATTTGATATTATTGTCTATATCTAGGCATATGGATAATTGATCCTCAAGTATAAGGCAATCACGATGAGCACGCTTTTCGAATCCCAAAGGCCCCGCCACCCAAAAGAGTATACGGCAAAAGATATCGAGGTCCTTGAGGGCCTCGAGCCAGTCAGACGTCGCCCAGCCATGTATATCGGTGGAACTGATGATAGGGCCTTGCATCATCTGGTTGCCGAGTTATTGGACAACGCTATGGATGAAGGAGTAGCAGGGCATGCTTCCACTATAGAAATAGCTCTCCTCGAGGATGGGGGCATAAATGTTGTCGATAATGGACGCGGCATCCCGGTGGATAAGCATCCTAAACACAAAAAGAAATCGGCCTTAGAAGTAATTTTGACAACATTACACGCTGGCGGAAAATTTTCCAATAAGGTCTACTCTACTGCTGGAGGTCTCCACGGGGTGGGATTATCAGTTGTTAACGCGCTATCGGAGAAATTAGTCGTTGAAGTTGTTCGGGAAAAAGTATTGTGGCGTCAGGAATACCGCAAGGGAACACCAACCAGCCCCTTAAGAAAGGTGGAAAGCGCTAAGACTAAAAAGGGAACAAGTGTAACCTTTTATCCGGACAAAATGATTTTTCATGATAAAGCAAAATTTAACCCAACTCTTCTTTACCAAATGGCTAACTCAAAGGCTTACCTTTGTAGTGGAATAGAAATACGCTGGAAGTGCCACGAAAAGTGGCTGCAGAAAGATAAAAGCGTCCCTCCCAAACAAACCCTAAAATTCTCAGGAGGAATAAGGGACTACCTTCAATTAAAGACCCAAGGCACAAAAACGGTCACACCGGACGGCTTTTCTGGAGATATTCAAACAAAAAATGGTGAGAAGTTGGAATGGGCGCTCTCATGGATCCATGATACCAACCAACTATTTTTTAAATCTTATTGCAACACGATTCCTACCCCTGATGGCGGCAGTCATGAAAGTGGACTGAAAACCGCTTTACTTCGTGGACTAAAGTCCTACGGTGAGTTAGCCAAGGTAAAACGTGCAGCCCAACTCACTGCAGAGGATATTTTTTCCCATATCTGCGGAGTACTCTCGGTGTTCATATCTGAACCCCAATTTCAAGGCCAGACCAAAGAAAAGCTGAACACACCGGAGGTCTCTAAACTAGTTGAAGGAATCGTGAAGGACCACTTTGAACATTGGCTAACCAACGACCCTCAACTTGCGGATAAGTTATTGCAATTTGCGTTAGAGAATATGGAACACCGCTTGCTCAAACGCAAGCAGAGAGAGGTGAAACGACAGACCGCGACCCGCAGGCTTCGCCTTCCTGGAAAGTTAGCAGATTGTGCCCAAACCGAGGCTGGTGGAACAGAAATATTTTTGGTAGAGGGTGACTCTGCGGGTGGGTCAGCCAAAGCTGCAAGAGAAAGAAAAACACAAGCGGTTTTTGCTTTGAGAGGTAAAATACTAAATGTAGCCAGTGCTACAAAAGAAAAATTGATGGCTAATAAAGAACTTTCTGATCTGACTCTTGCCTTAGGATGTGGCACAGGAGCCCAATATAGCCCCCAGGACCTTCGCTATGAAAGAGTTGTAATAATGACCGATGCGGATGTAGATGGGGCCCATATTGCCGCCTTGCTGATGACTTTTTTTTGGAGGGAAATGCCTCAATTAATAACTGATGGTCATCTTTTCCTAGCACAGCCGCCACTCTATAGGTTAACCCGTGGAGGCAATATTGAATATGCACGAGACGACAATCATCTCGAAGAAATCCAGAAAAGAAATGCCAAGGGTAAGACCGAAATCAGTCGTTTTAAGGGGCTAGGGGAAATGCCTCCAAAACAACTTAAAATAACTACCATGGCTCCAGAGACCCGAACTTTGTTGCAAATAGTTGCCAGTCCAAGAAAGAAATCAATCGATAGTGCCACCGTTGAATCACTCATGGGGAGAAAACCAGAACTCAGGTTAAGTTTTCTTCAAGAAAACGCACCAATATTTGATAGTCTGGATATTTAATACGAAATAGCCTCGCTAGGCTAATTTAATGTATGTTCACCTTATCAAAATTCGGCAAATCTGCGTTCCTCATTGACATCTGCAACGCCTAACGCTATATGCGTGAGACACCCCAACAATGGAGCCAAGGTATCTCAACATTTGTTTGTCGTCTACGATCTCTAGTTGATCAGCGATTAATATGTCTTTCAATAATCTAGGCTTGGGCGCAAATATCCTAAATGCTATTAAGGATGCAGGATATACGGAGCCTACCCCTATTCAATCACAGGCAATTCCCGCCGTCTTAAACGGCACCGACGTCTTGGGTTGCGCTCAGACTGGCACTGGCAAGACAGCTTCATTCACTTTACCCATAATAGAGCGTCTTTCGAAGGGCCGCGGCCGAGCGCGCATGCCACGATCTCTTATTCTTACGCCAACTCGGGAATTAGCAACACAGATCTCCGAAAATTTTGTCACCTATGGTAAATACGAAAAATTAAGCATGGCACTTCTAATTGGAGGCGTCTCTGCTGAAGAACAACAGAAGAGGTTAACCAGAGGAGTAGATGTTCTTATTGCTACCCCTGGAAGACTTCTAGACCTCTTTGATCGCGGATCTCTCTTACTAAATGATGTAAAATTTCTAGTTATCGATGAAGCAGATAGAATGTTGGACATGGGTTTTATTCCTGATGTAGAAAAAATCGTTGGCTGCCTTCCCAAAGAACGACAAACCATGATGTTCTCAGCAACAATGCCCGACGAAATTCGAAAATTAACTAAAACTTTCTTGACTAATCCAACTGAAATTACTGTTGCACCCCCGGCAACTATTGCGTCAACAGTCACAGAATCTCTTATCGAGGTTACTCCTCGCTCTAAAAATAAAGCTCTCAGGGAACTTTTAAAACGGGAAGGTTTGCTAAACGCCCTTATTTTTTGCAATAGAAAAAAGGATGTGGATGTCCTAAATCGATCGCTTAGGAGATATGGGTTTCTTAGTGCACCTCTTCACGGAGATATGGCTCAAAGCGCAAGAGAAACAACTCTACAAAAGTTCAAAACTGGTGATATCAAATTATTAGTAGCTACAGACGTTGCCGGGAGGGGAATTGATGTAGAAAGTCTTACTCATGTATTTAACTATGACGTTCCCCTTCATGCAGAGGACTATGTCCACCGAATAGGAAGAACCGGGAGGGCTGGCAAACATGGTTTCGCATTCATGTTAGTCTGCCCGGAGGATTCACGATATGTAGAAGCAATCAATAAACTGATAGGACATGAAATCAGAAGTGAATCAAAAGCAACGCAACAAAAAATAAATAAGCCACAATCAACCACCAGACAAGGGAAAGCGAACAGTGTGACTGGGTCTTCCTTGACGTCTCAACCGAAAACAGTGCCGCGGCCGAAAATTGGAAAAGCGACACCATCCGAGCCTGAACCCAGAAACGTTCGACCATCCCCGAGTAACCTAAGGGACAACAGTATTTCTGAAACCAAATGGGGTGGTCCAGTGCCAGCATTCTTACTCAAAAAGACCTTAATTCCATAAAACTAAACTTAGAAGTGGGCTTTTCCAATGTCAGATAATGACGATAAAAACCAAAAATTTGATCTTCTTATAAAAGGGGGAATAGTTGCGACCCCGGATATAGTGGAGGAGTGTGATGTCGGTATAAAGGACGGAAAGATTGCATCCCTAGGCACCCTGCCCAATACAAATTGCGCAGATTTAATTGATGCAAAAGGGCTCCATATACTGCCCGGCATTATCGACAGTCAGGTGCACTTTAGAGAGCCTGGCAACGAACACAAAGAAGATATGGAAAGTGGAAGCAGGGCTGCAATACTCGGCGGGGTAACCACTGTTTTTGAAATGCCTAACACCTCTCCCCCAACCACAACAGAATCTGCCTTTCAAGATAAATTGGACCGGGCTCAGAACCGATACCACTGCGATTACGGATTTTTTGTAGGAGCGTGCCCAGAAAATATTGAATCACTACCTTCACTTGAACAGATGCCCGGATGTTCTGGTGTAAAAATATTTATGGGATCTTCCACAGGTTCGTTACTCATACCTAATGACGAGCTGTTATTACAAGTTCTGCAATCAGGCGTTCGAAGGGCTGCAGTACATTCTGAAGATGAGGAGCGTTTGAACGCTCGCATGGGTATAAGAGACTCGGGAGGCGGGGTTGAACTTCATCCAATTTGGCGAGATGAAGAAACTGCCATCCGTTCTACAAAGCGCCTTCTGGCCCTAGCAAAATCCACTAACCGACGCGTTCATGTACTACACATAACAACAAAGGAAGAAATTGACCTTCTTGAACAGGCTAAAGACTTTGCAACAGTAGAATGCACCCCCCAACACCTCACGCTATCCGCCCCCGAGTGCTACGAACGTTTGGGAACTTATGCTCAAATGAATCCTCCGATTCGAAACCAAGAACATCAACAAGGGCTCTGGCGTGGCATAGCTGACGGAATAGTTAATGCAATTGGCTCAGATCACGCTCCTCACACCCATGAAGAAAAATCCTTAGACTATCCCAAAACACCTTCTGGCATGCCCGGGGTACAGACCTTATTGCCAATAATGCTAGATCACATGAATTCCGGACGCCTCACCTTGCAACGTCTTATAGATTTAACAAGCGCCGGCCCTGCCCGCCTTTATGGTTTGCTCAATAAAGGTTTTATCCACACAGGATTTGATGCGGACCTGACTTTGGTAGACCTGAAAGCCAAACGGACAATTTCCCGTGACTGGCTCGCGAGTAAATGTGACTGGAGCCCCTTTTTAGATAAAGAAGTTACTGGCTGGCCAGTTACTACTATTCTTCGAGGGAATCCGGTCGTTAGAGATTGCAAAGTAGTTGGCTCCCAAACCGGGAAAGCCGTTAGCTTTAACTAAAATCTTGAGCTATGCCCTGTATGGGTAAATCGCCAACCTACGTATTTTTATTAATTTTAAGCACTATGGAACCTAATTATTGTTATTGGTAAATAAAACAGCCAAAACATATACTAAGTAGATTAGTGGCAATATTTTTGGAGCGTTAGAAATGCCTGTTTCAGCGAAGAATAGAACGTCAAACAATCAATTGGCTCCAAGGTTCGATTGGGCAGACCCCTTCTCAATTAATGACCAATTAAGCCAAGATGAACGACTTATTCGGGACACGACTAAATCATTTGCAAAAGACCGATTAATGCCAGAAGTTTTGCAAGGCAATCGTGAACAAACCTTTGATCGCCACATAATGGAAGAAATGGGCCAACTGGGAATTCTGGGTTGCACTATTCATGGATATGGATGTGCTGGCACTAGTTCCGTGGCATACGGATTGATAGCGAGAGAAATTGAATACGTTGATTCTGCCTACAGGTCCTGTCTAAGCGTTCAGTCTAGCTTGGTTATGTGGCCGATTTACTCTTATGGAACAGAGGAACAAAAATTAAAATATCTACCACCACTCGCCTCGGGAAAAATGATCGGCTCCTTTGGTCTTACTGAACCGGATCACGGATCCGATCCCGGTAGTATGAATACCCGCGCTAAGAAAGTTGCCGATGGCTTTGTACTAAATGGTACCAAAACCTGGATAACTAATAGTCCCATAGCCGATATCATGGTTGTTTGGGCTAAAGATGACGAAGGAAATATCCGAGGATACATTGTAGAGAGATCCTTTGAAGGATTAAACACTCCAAAGTTAGACGGAAAATTTTCGCTTCGTGCCGCTCCCACTGGACAAATCATACTAGAAGACGTCTTTGTCCCCGAAGCCAACGTCTTTCCAGATATCCGCGGACTCAAAGGACCTTTTGGATGCCTCAACAACGCCCGTTATGGGATAGGTTGGGGCGCCCTCGGGGCGGCTGAATTTTGTTGGCATGCAGCACGACAATATACCCTAGACCGCAATCAATTTGGCCGACCTTTAGCGGCAAACCAGTTGATTCAAAAAAAACTAGCTGACATGCAAACGGAGATATCCCTTGGCCTACAGGCCTGCCTTCGAGTAGGACGATTGAAGGATGAGAATCTCGCGACGCCTGAAATGATCTCCATTATTAAACGAAATTCTGCTGGGAAGGCACTGGAAATTGCTCGAAATGCCCGGGACATGCATGGTGGAAATGGAATATCTGATGAATATCACGTTATTAGGCATGTGATGAATCTCGAAGCGGTAAATACCTATGAAGGTACTCATGACGTGCATGCTCTAATTCTTGGACGAGCTCAGACTGGACTACAAGCTTTTAGTGGATAATTTTCTAAAACCACAGCCGTTAAGGCTTTCTATGCAAATCCTACTTTGAAAATGCCTTTTGCTGAATCAAATTAATGATTGCTGAATAGTCTAAATGGCCACTACCACCCTTTTCAAACTCCGTGTACATCGTCGACGCAAGAATTCCCAAATCGGTTTGCAAATCTACTGACTTTGCTACCGATTCAGCTAGCCTAAGATCTTTAGCCATCATTGCCACGGCAAAACCAGGGGAAAATGATCGATTGGCTGCCGAAGTCTCTACTATTCCCGCTATCGGCAAATGATTGCGCAATGCCCAACAATCACCTGTAGCAGAGGACATGATATCAAAAAGTATCTTAGGGTCTAATCCAAGCCGATCCGCTAATGTAAAAGATTCAGAAATTCCTATCATAGAAACGCCAAGCAACATATTATTACAAACTTTTGCCGCTTGTCCCATACCACTTGCACCAGCGTGCACAATGTTTTTGCCCATAACTTGCAAAACCGGCCTCACCTTTTCAAGCGCAATTCCTTCGCCTCCGACCATAAAAGTTAGCGAACCGGATTCTGCCCCTGAGACACCCCCGGAAACCGGCGCATCCAGCATATCCAGATTTCTGCTTTTCGCTTCATCGGCAAGAGTACGGCTTGTATTCACATCAATTGTTGAGCAATCAACCAAAATAGTAGACTGGGAAACCCGATCAAGAATGCCTTCCTTCCCAATATATACCTCAGCCACGTGATCGTCCGCCGGCAGCATAGTAATTATGATATTTTCTGCCTTAGAAAATTCATTCATAGTTGAGGCCACTCGTAACCCCCGTTTCTGCCCTAACAAACATGCCTGTTCCGATTTATCAAAAGCTGTGACCTCGTAACCAAAACGAGCTAAGTTGAATGCCATGGGCAATCCCATATTACCAATACCAATAAATCCAATTTTCATTGTCATCTCTCTATAAACGAACATTAATCATTTTTAGATTAGGAAAAATTTAAATCCCCATCACTTAAAGGCTGGAAAAACTTCTCCACCTCCTCATCCTCTATCTCATTGAGCCTCAGTGGTCGCCAATCGGGTCTGAAGTCCTTATCCACAAGCATAGCCCGCACGCCCTCATAAAAGTCGTGCTCCTTCATGAATCGTAATGCAAGCCTCAGTTCCATGATCATGCAATTGTCAAAATCGAGTGTTCTTCCTTCGGTCAATTGGCGCAAGGTCACCTTCAGGCTTCGTGGGCATTTTCTCCGCAAAGAGTCCAATATATGCTCCGCCCACTCACTACCGGCCTGTTCCAACGCGGTAAAAATATCCTCCACAGAATTTTTAGAAAAACATTGTTTAATTACTTCTTCGTGTTCTGTAACAAGATCTCCTTTCTCTTTTAAGGAAAATTTTTCAAGTAAATCACAGATATATTCTTTGTTTCCCTCACCTGACGGCAGTGCTCGTAACCCTAGCAAAACCGCATCGATATTTTTCGAATGAATATAATGGCTTGCAATTCCAAGCTCCAACATATCCCGTCCATTTAGACGGGCCCCAGTCAACCCAAGAAAGGTCCCGATTTCAGATGGAAGTCTAGAAAGAAAATAACTTGCACCAACATCAGGAAAATACCCAATGCCAGTTTCAGGCATTGCAAATATTGTTCTTTCGGTTGCAATTTGAAACCTTCCATGGACTGACAATCCAACTCCGCCACCCATCGTGATTCCGTCTACAATTGCAATCCATGGCTTTTCCAATTTATGAATATTTCTATTCAGAAGAAATTCCGTGCTAAAGAACTCTCGGCAATATGCTAGCTCCCCACGCCTGGCACTTTCCGCTAGGCGTTTAATATCGCCTCCCGCACAAAAAGATTTCTCTCCCCTCCCCTGAACTACAATACCTCCAATTTTTGGGTTTTCATTCCACTCATTCAACTTCTCTTGGATTTCCTTCACCATACCAAGGTTCAACGCGTTCAGAAACTCCGGTCTGTTCAATACAATTCTTCCTAAGCTCCCTATCTGCGAAAACACTACTTCACTAGGAGTTTTAGACATTGAATTCGGACCTCAAAATATGCCGAGCAATAATCACGCGCATTATCTCGTTAGTTCCTTCAAGAATTTGATGTACTCGTAAATCCCGAAGAATTCGCTCAACTCCATATTCATGCAGATATCCATAGCCTCCATGCAATTGCAATGCCTCATTACAAACCTTGAAAGCCACATCAGTGGAAAATCGTTTTGCCATGGCGCAATAGGCGGCAGCATCGGTCTCCCCTAAATCCAACTTCAACGAACTTTGTCGAATTAACAGTCGTGCAGCCTCCAACTCAGTTACCATATCTGCTAGCTTAAATTGGAGGGCTTGAAAACTAACTAAGGGTGCCCCGAACTGAGTTCTCAACTGCACATGATCTTTAGCAGCCTCATAGGCTGTGCGGGCCCCACCAATAGAGCAAGCTCCAATGTTTAACCTACCTCCGTCCAGACCTTTCATGGCGATTTTGAAGCCATCCCCTTCGTTACCAATCAAGTTGGTGACCGGAACGCGGCAGTCTTCAAAAATAACTGCCGAAGTAGGTTGAGAGTGCCAACCCATCTTTTTTTCCTGCTTACCAAATCCTAACCCTTTAGTTCCCTTTTCTACGACCAGACACGAGATTCCATTCTCACCTTCCCCAGTTCGAACCATACAGACATAGATGTCTGAAACTGATCCCCCTGATATAAAGGCCTTTGAGCCATTGATCACATAATCAGAACCGTCTCGCCTAGCTTTGGTTTGAAGACTAGCTGCATCAGACCCCGCATTGGGTTCAGTTAAACAGTAGCTACTGATCAATTCCATACTACAAAGATTAGAAACCCACTCCCGCCGTTGCTTATCGTTCCCAAACTGATCAAGCATCCAGGTAGCCATGTTGTGAATCGAGAGGTAGGCCGCGGTAGAAGGACAGGCAGCAGCCAGCTCTTCAAAAATTATTGTTGCTTCAAGCCGCCCTAGACCTGCCCCACCCTGATCCTCAGAGCAGTAAACTCCACCAAAGCCAAGGGCAGCTGCCTTCTTTAGCATTTGCAATGGAAAGGTGCATTTATCATCCCATTCAGCCGCAAATGGTGCCATTTCTCTAGAGGAAAATGAACGAGCCAACATTTGAATTTCTGTCTGCTCATCCGTTAGTTTAAAGTCCACAGTAAGTATTCCTACAACCAATTCACTCTATAGGTATATGCTCAAGTGCATCTAATGCTAATATGTTGATTAAGACCTCCTATGGCCCATATGTCAACGCAGGCCACTTAAAATGAGGCAAGACCTTGTCCGCAAACGCTATGCCTCCTAGTATTCACAAAACTTTGGAGAATTCAAATGGCTGTCTTTCCTATCAATAATGGGGTGGGTCAATTTCCCACAACGCGAATGCGCCGAAATAGGCAAACAGACTGGTCACGGCGCTTAGTGAGCGAGAACACCGTAACCGCTAATGATTTAATCTGGCCTATCTTTGTACAAGAAGGAGATAAGAGGGCTACAGCACCAGTGGACAGCATGCCTGGGGTTTCCCGTCTATCAATAGCAGTGTTAGAGGAATCTGTCCGAGAAGCCGTGGATATGGGGATCCCAGCTATTGCGATTTTCCCTGTCATTGAGCAGAAATATAAAGATTCCAATGGGACCGAAGCCCGCAATCCTGATAACCTAGTCTGCCGAGCAATACGTGCTGTCTCTGAACAAGACCTTAATATTGGAATTATTTGCGACGTCGCTCTCGACCCTTTTACTGACCATGGTCATGACGGTATCATAAAAGATGGGTATGTCGCTAACGATGAAAGCGTGGAAATATTAACACAGCAGGCAATAATTCAAGCAAAAGCTGGCTGCTCAATAATAGCCCCTTCTGACATGATGGATGGCCGTGTAGGTAAAATCAGAAAGGCATTGGATGAAGAAGATTTGACCCATACCCAAATTCTCTCATATGCAACAAAGTACGCATCCGCATTTTATGGACCATTTCGCGACGCCATAGGATCTACTTTAAATCTTTCTGGTGGAGACAAGAAAACATATCAGATGGACGCACTCAATACAGATGAGGCACTTCGAGAAGCAGCCCTAGATATAAACGAAGGGTCTGATATGATAATGATCAAGCCTGGAATGCCATACTTAGACATCCTTCATCGTATTAAAGAAAGTTTTTTGGTGCCGACCTATGCCTATCAGGTAAGTGGCGAGTATTCGATGATAACCGCAGCGGTATCCAATGGTTGGCTTGATGAGGAATTGGCAGTTATGGAGCCCATGAAATGTTTTAAGCGCGCCGGCGCGGATGGAATACTAACCTATTTTGCACCAAAAATTGCTAAATTGCTTTCGAAATAATGGCGGGTCCCAAGGGCCTTATAGGCTCAAAGGCAGTTGATAGAGTCAGAACACAAGATTGACTAAGGCCATTAACACAGACTTACCACGGCCTCCACACCGAACCCATTGAATCCACTGCTAAGTGCCAAGCTATAGGCCCCCATATTGCCAAACTCTATCCAATCCCCTTCACGGATATCATTCGGAAGCTCCAATTTTCCAGGCAGCACGTCATTGCCATCACAAGTCGCACCAAACACTTCAAAAGATTTTATGTTTTGTGAAAAACCAGAGCCCGGACGAATGGCCCGGTTAGGGGGTTGAAAGCCGTGAAGGTATGTTTCTAGAAAATGTCCAAAAATTCCATCATTGATATACAACTTATTTTTCTTCCTCAGACACACTCTGGCAACCACCGACATCCCTTCGGCCACCAAACTCCTACCAGGCTCACAAAATAGTTCGACATCTTGATCTAGTGACAAAGAGTTCAAGCCCGCATCTATCTCCTTCATGAACACTTCCAACGGAGCCACGAGATCTCCCGCATAAGTAACAGGAAATCCTCCCCCCAGATTTAAGCACCGTATTGGTATCTCTGAAATATTCAGAACTTCCTTTACCAAGGCTAGAGCAACTCTATAAGCTTCTGGTCGATAACATTGGGAACCAACATGAAAAGAAAGTGCCGGACTAAGACCACCACCGTAAATACATTTTAAGAGTTTGCTTGCCTCCTCGGCATTAGCCCCAAATTTATTTGACAGATCTTCCTTTGCGCCTAGTTCGGGGGTTGCCAACCGGACATACACTACAATCTCTGGGTTAGTTGGAAGCTCTTCAAAGATTTTGTTCAACTCATCCCTGTGATCTATCGAAAAGTGCCTAACGCCATGCTTTTGATAGGCCAAATTAATTGCTGATCGAGATTTTACTGGATGCTGAAAGTAGAGTGTCGAATCTTGATTCCAGGTTTTAAT
>MDTE01157239.1_pt1 | contig 19834 bp, 19 predicted proteins | sample 811231 | NCBI WGS metagenome assembly MDTE01 (sample SAMN05326651, study PRJNA326480) | marine metagenome | isolation source: seawater | place: Indian Ocean: Red Sea | collected 2010 | reverse complement strand
GCACCAGTGACCTGGCACAATTGCTCAGCAGGCTTCTGTATCCTACCCGGGGTGGTGTTTCGATCGGCGGACGAGAGCTGACCGGGATGCCCGAGGCCGTCACGGGGCGCCGGCTCGCTTACGTGGATCAGCAGGGCTACGTGTTTGCCGGATCCCTGGGCTTCAATCTCTTGTATGGGCTCAAGCATCGTCCGATGCAGGAGTTTGAGTACGAGGGCGAAGCGAAAAGCCAGCGAACGTGGCACGAAAACGAGGCAGAGGCAGCCGGGAACACGACGCTCGACATCAACGCGGACTGGATTGATATGGAAGCCGCCGGTGCGGACTCTCCGGAATCACTTCAGGCACAGGGTCTGCGAGCTTTGGAGCTGGTCGGTCTCGACAACGAGGTATACAGACTGGGCCTCCGAGGGACCATTGATCCGAAGGAGCGGAATGATCTGGCCGAAGCCATTCTGAGGGCCCGGGCAAGTTTTCGCGATCACCTAGAAGAAGACGACCACATGGCGGATTTGATCGAGGTCTTTGATCGATCTGCGTACAACACCAATGCCACGATGGGTGAAAACCTGCTGTTCGGCAACATTGTGGGCGAGGCCTTCGATATGGATCGCCTCGCGGACAATCCGTATGTCCTGGAGGTTCTGGAAAAGGTTGGACTGACAGAACGGGTCTTGCAAATCGGCTATGACACGGCGGCGACAATGGTCGAGATATTTGCCGACGTGCCACCGGACCACGAGCTCTTCCAGCAATACAGTTTCGTCTCGGCTGAAGAGCTGGGCGAACTTCAACACTGGCTGACGCGGGTCGATCGCGAGAACCTCATCGGACTGTCCGAGGAGGAACGCTCGCAGATCATGTCGTTGCCATTCAAGCTCATCCCGGCACGGCACCGGTTGGGCATGATTGACGAGGATATACAGGCAAAACTGCTCGATGCGCGGGAGGTATTCGCCCGGGATCTGCCCGAAGACGCAAAGGACTCGGTGGAATTCTTCGACCTTGATACCTACGCCAGCACCGCGAACATTCAGGACAACATTATCTTTGGTCGCATCGTCTACGGTCGTCCCGAGGCGACTGAACGCGTCAGCGCTCTCATCTCCGAGGTGATCGAGGAACTCGGATTGCGTGACACGGTGGTCGAGGTCGGGCTGAGTTACGACGTGGGTGTCTCTGGATCGCGCCTCTCGTCGGGACAACGCCAGAAGCTCGCACTCGCGCGCAGCATACTCAAGCGCCCGGACATCTTGTTCCTCTCCGAGGCGACAGCTGCCCTGGACACCGCAAGCCAGGCGCTGATAATGGAAAACTTGCTCGAGGAATTCGCTGACCGCGGGCTGGTGTGGGTGCTCCACAAAGCCGATCTAGCGAGAGAATTCGATTACGTGCTCGTGATGCGGTCTGGAAAGGTCGCCGAAGAAGGTACGTTCGAAGAACTCATCAGTGACGGGACTTACTTCAAGCAGCTGCTTGACGGCGCTTGATCTCCGGTGGGACGGGAACCATGAGCCTGAATGAGCAAGTTGATCTTCTGCGGAAGATCCCACTGTTTGCGAATATCGAGCCTTCCAAGCTCAAACTACTGGCGTTCACGAGCGAGCGTCTCAAGTTCAGAGAGGGAACCGAGCTGTTTCATCAGGGTGATATGGGCGATTCGGCCTACATCATCATCGATGGAGCTGTCGGGATCGTCGTGTCGACGCCAAACGGCGACGTCAAAGTCGCGGAGGTGAACAAGAACGACATCATTGGCGAGATTGCGATCCTGTGCGATGTGCCGCGAACGGCCACCGTAATCGCCGATCAGGATGTCGAGGTTCTGAAAATCTCCAAAGAGTTGTTCTTCCAAATGGTGGGCGAGTTCCCCCAGATGGCGGTTGAAATAATGCGTGAACTGGCAATTCGCCTGGAGAAGACGACGAGCCAGCTTACGCAAGCACTCAATTCATAGCGGGTTCGCGAATCAAGGGGGGGTCTCAGCTGCGCGGCACGTGTGCCCGGTGGGGAACCGGCCGCTCAGCCAACCACATATCCTGTTGAGAATGCGATGAACCGGCTCGATTTCCTCATTCGCCGCCTCACGGCGCAACGTGCGTGCCTGCAACTGGCAGCGGAGTTGATTTCGGAAATTGAAGGGCCGGTTCTCGAGGTCGGACTCGGTAAGGGACGCACATATGATTTTCTGAGGGAGCTGTTTCCCGCGAGGGAAATTTTCGCCTTCGATCGCAACGTTGGCTCCTATCCTGACGCCACGCCTGATCTCGATCACATCATTCTGGGAGACTTCCGAGAGACGCTCATGTCCGCTCAAGAGAGGATTGGGGCCTCCGCAGCTTTGGTGCACTGCGACTTCGGCAGTGAGAATCGAGAAGAGGATACTGTGCTCGCCAGGTGGCTGGGGCCGGCGATCGATAGGTTGTTGGGGCCAAACGGTGTCGTTGCGGCAGACCGCGAGATGACGGTGAGCCGCTGGACGCCGGTCTCATTGCCCTCGACCGTCGACGAAGACGCTTACTATCTGTATCGCGCCGGTACGGGGTCCGCGCCGTAGCCTCAGAAAATGTTGAAGGTGCTGCCGATGATGCCGATCGGCCAATGGCCAGCCTCGAATACCCGGTATTTGAGTGCAACTGCGTGCTCTTCGTCGCCACCTCCGGCGAGCAACAGCGCCGCCTGATAACAAGCCTTTGTCGCGGCGCCCGCCGCCGCATCCAGGAGTGCCGGGTCCGAATGTCCGGCAAGTGCCGCGGCTTCCTCGATCGCCATCTTTGCGGCATCTCCGGCCGTTGCGGATACGTGAGTCAAAGCAGCGGAAAGCTCGTCTTCGCCGACAACGTCCAGTGCCTGGTCCATCAACGAAGCGGTGAGTTGCTCTTCAATCTCCCAGGACACATCGTCGATCCCGGGACTCTCCGCCGCGTCGCCGGCTTCCGCCCAGTCACGGACACGGGCGATCGAGCAGTGCGGAAACCCCAGAGCCAGAGCGTAGTCCGCTGCGATGCCTAGGGCTTCCGGTGTTAGTGGTTCCCCCAGATGGAGAAACCACGGAACGTGCGGAACCGCTTGGGCAAATCTGGCCACTGCTTGAAGGGTTGGAAAATCCTCGAGGTCCAGCGTTTCGGGGTCATCGAAGTCCTCGGGATCAAAGCTCATTGACGGGTGTGCGCCCGATTTTTCACGGCTTCGCTGAACGCGTCGAACAGCGCTCCGTAATGCGAGGTTTCTTCGGCCCGCCATTCCGGATGCCATTGCACACCCAGGGCAAGTGATTCGGCGCCATCAACCCGAAATGCTTCCACAGTACCGTCGTCTGTGAGGGCCTCAACGATCAGGTTCTTTCCCAATCTGTCGATGCCCTGGCCGTGCAGGGAATTGACGACAATTCGCGAGGAATCGGTGAGATCCGAAAGATAACCCCCTGGCGTGAGTGATACATGGTGTCGGGGCGCAAACCGCTCGTCATGTGGTTTGTCATTGCCGCCGCGGTGGTCCCATTTTCCAGGAACTTCATGCAAAAGCTGATGGAGGCTCCCTCCCAGGGCGACGTTGACCTCCTGGAATCCCCTGCAGATCGCGAAGAAGGGCACGGCATTCGCCAATGCGCATCGGATAAGCGGAAGCGTCGTGGCGTCTCGATCGGGATCCCGTTTGTCGGGAGTCAGATTTACGGGCTCATCGTAGTGATGGGGCTCAACGTTCGAAGGACAGCCCGTGAAAAAGAACCCGTCGAACCGGCTCACCAGATCCTCAAAATCCAGCTGGCCACCAATCGCGGGGACAACGACGGGTTCGGCGCCTGCCAGTCGCGCGACCGCATCCACATAGCGCGTGGAAACGGCATGAAAGTCGTTTCCGTTGACGCGCCGGATGCTTGCGGGAATTCCCACGATGGGACGATTTCTTGCGGTCATGTACTGGTGCGCCTCAGGTCTTCGGGCCGAAATTCCTTCCGGCTGTGCCTCCTCGAATGATCAAGCAATATTTAGTCGCGCGAATGGTTCGCGTCTAGGGGGGATGCGGGTGCCAGAGCGACCGCATTCCGTTAACGTCCATCGATGCCGTCGACGTTTTCGGGACGTTGAAAAACAAAGAGCTCCGGGTCGAGCTCGTGATTGATGGTTACCGCGTCGAGCGCCACGGTGGTCAGAAGTCCCTGCGGATCGATGATTTCCCACTTGCGAAGCTCGAGAGGGCGCTCGCTGAAGACCAGTGTCAGAGTCCCACGCCCTGGCTCTTCCGTATCAACAGTTGTCAATGATATGACCGCCGCGTCACGCCTGACGGATGTGACCGCAATTCGCCCGTCTAGCTTTACCTCCTTGGCGACGACGACTCCCAGCGGGGTCGAGTAGACGCCGATCTGGCTCAACTGCCCCAGTTCAACATCGAAGTAATTCACGTAAGTCCCGTCGGCGACCACAAGAATGGGCGCGGGAGGTTTATATTCGAACCTTAATCGCCCGGGCCGCTTGAGATAAAACCGCCCCCGGCTGATCGAACCATCCGGAGAAATCTGGATGAAGTCGGCAGCCAGCGTCTGGACGCCGTTCAGATAGGATTCGATCCTGGCAATATCATCCTCGTCCTGCAGCGACAGTTCAGCCCGGCCTTCCGGCACGGTCGCACCGAGCACGAATGCTAACGCGACGGCAACCAACGCGTGTCGTAAGACCCTCAACTGTCCTGATCCAATCAGCCTGGAAACGCACATTGCGCTTCCAGGTTATTCAAAGCCCCCGCCATCCGGCAGCAGAACTTCGCGCTTTCCAACGCGATCCGCCGGCGTGACGATGCCCTGGGCTTCCATTTGCTCGATGATGCGCGCGGCGCGGTTGTAGCCAATTTGCAGGTGACGCTGGATAAAGCTTGTTGATGCGCGGTTCTCCCTCATCACCAGGGCTACGGCCTCGTTGTAGAGCTCGTCACCGCCGGAGTTTCCTTCCGTTTCGAAGGATGTCTCAACGTCTTCGGTGACCGCGTCGAGGTACACCGGACTGCCCTGTTTCTTGAGGGCGGATGCGATCTTTTCGACCTCCTTGTCGGACACAAACGGACCATGCACGCGCTGCACCCGTCCGCCGCTCGCCTGATAGAGCATGTCGCCGGAACCCAAGAGCTGCTCCGCGCCTTGCTCGTCCAGAATGGTCCGACTGTCGATCTTCGAGGTGACCTGGAAACTGATTCGGGAGGGAAAGTTTGCCTTGATTGTGCCGGTGATAACGTCCACGGAAGGCCGTTGGGTTGCCATGATCAGATGAATTCCGGCGGCGCGCGCCATTTGTGCCAATCGTCGGATGGCGCCCTCAATGTCTTTGCCCGCGACCAGCATGAGATCGGCCATCTCGTCGACAACGACGACGATGTACGGAAAGGGCTGCAGATCAAGAGCCTGATCCTCGAAAACCGGTTCACCGGTTTCGCGGTCGAAACCTGTCTGAACGGTGCGCTGAATCTGTTCGCCCTTGGAGATGACTTCCGCAAGACGCTGGTTGTACCCGGTAATATTACGAACGCCGAGCTGAGACATGGCGCGATAGCGATTCTCCATCTCCCGCACGGTCCATTTAAGCGCAACAACAGCTTTTCCGGGCTCCGTTACGACGGGCGTCAAGAGGTGCGGAATGCCGTCGTACACCGAAAGCTCGAGCATTTTCGGATCAATGAGGATGAGTTTGCATTGATCGGGGGGCAGTCGATACAGCAGTGAAAGAATCATCGAATTGATGCCGACCGATTTGCCCGAACCGGTTGTTCCGGCAACAAGCAGATGTGGCATCCTCGCCAGGTCGACGATCACCGGTGCGCCGGCGATATCCTTGCCCAGAGCTAGGGTGAGATTGGCGGCGGTGCTTTCATATGCGGCAGAGGACAGCAATTCACGCAAATGGACGACCTCGCGGTCGCTGTTGGGCAGCTCGATTCCGATCGCATTCTTACCCTGCACGACAGCAATGCGTGCCGACACGGCACTCATGGATCGCGCGATATCATCTGCTAGTCCGATCACGCGGGACGTCTTGGTGCCCGGCGCCGGGTGCAGTTCGTAGAGTGTTACCACCGGTCCGGGGCGCACTTCGCTGATCTGTCCCTTGACACCGAACTCCTCCAGCACGGACTCCAGCAGTCGGGCGTTTTGTTCCAGTGCGTCGTCGCTGACGGCTCGTGAAGACTTGCCCGCCGGTGGCGAAGAGAGCAATGACAGGGACGGGAGCTGGTACTCATTGGATGGAACCAGATCCAACGCGGGTTGACGCTCGGCATCTGCGCGTTTTCCAGACTTAAGTTTGGCCAGCCGTTTTTGTACGCGTCGTGAGGCCTTCGAGGGCGCCGGGCTGGCGTCTGCCGGTTCACTCGTCTCCGTCTCCGCTGCTCCGTCGGACGCGCCTTTCACGTCGGTCTGACGCTTCATGACGGGCTCCCGCCGATTGAGGGGGTCACCACGAGATTTTCGTGCCTGTCGACGAAGGTCCAACCACTCTCCGAAATAGGCGAGCGTGTTTACGGCGCGGAACATGCGGGCAACGAGTTGGCTGCTCCGGTGGTAGATAGCACTCCATTCGGCAATGGTGAGCGCCATACTCAACATGAGAGATGCCAGGCCCACTGCCCCAATAACGATGAAGTAAATGACAGGGGGCAACGCGGGTATGTAGGTCTGGCCAGCGGCAGCAATATGTCCGCCCAGGATATCTCCCATGAGACCACCAAGCCCGGCGGAGATCGGCCAAATCTCTGGCGGCGGCAGGCTCTCCACGGCCACCGCGCCAAGGATGAGTGCAACGGGTAGCAGGCTGAGTCTGAGCCAGAACCTGGGGATGGACCTGTCGGAGACCAGGCGCCACGACCAGGACGCAAGGACCACCGTGAACAAACCGGAAATTACGCCAAGTGTCTGCAGGAAAAACTCTGCGATGTAGGCGCCGGGGAGACCGAGCAGATTTTCGGCCGCCTTTCCAGTCGCGCTGTTGAAGTTGGGATCATCCGGCGCATAGGTGATCAGGGCCAGACCGAACAGAATGCCGGTAATCAGCAACCCCAATCCCGCCGTTTCAACGGCTCGTCGCCGCACGAAATCTCCAAATCCTTCAGGAAGGATCGGGGCTTTGCCGTGGGTGTTCGATGTTTGGGTCATGGTAGCAACGTGGCGACTAAAGGGTGTGCCGAATGCGTTCAAGTGCCTCGCTCGTGGTTTCAATTTCGTGAACGAGCGGAATTCGAATGTAATCGGCGCCGGGATTGCAGCCATTCACATCGGCAGCCAGGTACGAACCGGGCAAGAGCTTAACGGCGGCATCGCGCCAGAGCCTTACTGCCGCCGCAACGCTGTCTCCCACCTCCAGCCACAGAAAGAATCCTCCGGCCGGTCGGTAGAAGCCTGGATAGTCACCGAGGATCTTCTCCGCGGTGTCAAACTGCTCGCGATAACCGTTGCGGATGTGCTCCACGTGCGCCTCATCCCGCCACAATTCTGACGCGGCTGCCTCGATCGGCAGTGGAATAACGGCGGCCCCATAGGTCCGAAGACGCATGAAGGCGTCAATTATTTCAGGATCGCCGGCGGCGAAACCGACTCGCAATCCAGGCGCGCTGGAACGCTTGGAGAGTGAGTGAAATACGACGACGTTGTCGAGGGTTCCATCGGCTGCACATACCTCCAACGCGCCAGTCGGCGGCGAGTCGGAGGAGATCTCTGCATAGCACTCATCCACGAGCAGGATGAATTCATGCCTACGGGCGAGGGCGATGAGATCGCCAAGGTAGGTGCGATCGGCAACGGCGCCCTGGGGATTGGCCGGGGAGCAAACGATACAGAGCGCTGTTCGATCCAGGACGTCGCTGTCCAGGGCGGCGTAGTCGGGCAGGAAACCGGTTTCCCGCGTGGCGGGTATGAAGGCCGGCTCGGCACCTGCCGACACGACGGCACCGGCATAGGTGTGGTAGTACGGGTTGGGAATCAGCGCCAGAGGTCGATCGGGACCCGTCCGCTCGGGGATGGCGATCTGAGCGAACATGAACATGCCTTCTTTCGTTCCCGAGACGGGGGCGATATGGCGGTCTGGATCGAGCAGATCAGCGGGCAGGTCATATCGTCGATTCAGCCAACTCGTCACAGCTTCACGATAGTCGGAGGTACCTTTTGGCGGAGGATACTTTCCGTAGAGGTGACGATGCGCGTTGATCACATCGCCGACCAGCTCAGGACAGCCGAATTGAGGCTCTCCGATCGAGAGATTGATCGGCGGCAAGTTTGCGGCCGGCGTCATGGGCTCGATAAGTTTTGCCAAACGACGGAAGGGGCCATCGCCCAGAGTATCGAGCCGGTTGTTGAGCATTGGGCGCGTGCAGCGATCTCTTTGCCTTGAGTACAAAACGCAAACAAACCTAAACGGCGTCCTGGTGGCGTACAAGTCACTACCAATGTTTGGGCTTGGAACTCGTAAGCCAACGCCACAAGATTTGGCGTCCATTCCCTTTCAAACCTACAGGATATTGACGCTCGTGGGTATGGAAAAGGCCAGTGAGGGCTGGTCCGGACAGAGGGTCGGGACCATCGCCGGATAATGCGATTCTCAAGAAAAGTGCGCCCGGGCAACGCAAGGTGGCACCGGGCGCAAGGGGTGAGCGCTGAGAATTTCTGTCTAGGTGACGCTCTCTCCGTGTAGAGCGATGTCCAGACCTTCGCGTTCCTGCTCTTCGTCGACACGAAGGCCAACCACTGCGTCGATAATCTTTAGCAGGACAAATGACGCCACGGCGCAGTAGACGATCGTGGCGATGATGCCGTAGATCTGGGTGCCGATTTGCCCGACATTTCCCTCAAGCGCTCCGGCCGTTCCGCCGATTGCTTCGACGGCAAACACCCCGGTGAGGATAGCCCCGGTGATTCCACCCAGACCATGGACAGCGAAGACATCCAGCGAATCATCGTAACCGACTTTGTGCTTGAGCCATGTCGCGCCCCAGAAGCAGACGACGCCTGCAATCAGGCCGATGGCGAGGGCGCCCGCCGGGCCGACAAATCCTGATGCCGGTGTGATTGCCACCAGGCCCGCGACAGCTCCGGAAGCAATTCCCAGCACACTGGGCTTTTGGTGGGTCATCCATTCGGCAAACATCCAGGCAAGCGCAGCAGCTGCGGTGGCAATCTGGGTGACTGCCATCGCCATACCGGCGGTTCCGTTGGCTGCCACAGCGGAGCCGCCATTGAAGCCGAACCAACCGACCCACAGGAAGGAGGCGCCGACCACAGTGAGAACGACGTTGTGAGGAGCCAGATTTTCACGGCCGTAGCCCACGCGTTTGCCCAGCACGATGGCAGCGACCAGCGCCGCGATGCCCGAGTTGATATGCACCACGGTGCCACCAGCAAAGTCCAAGACGCCGGCATCGCCGAGGAAGCCGCCACCCCAGACCCAGTAGCAGACGGGCGAATACACCAGGATCGACCAGGAACCGAGGAACAACAGTAACGCTGAGAACTTCATGCGCTCGGCGATCGCACCGGTAATGAGCGCCGCCGTAATGACGGCGAATGTCATCTGAAATGTCATGAACACGGATTCCGGAATCGATCCGCTCATCGCCTCAACCGTCATCCCGTCGAGGAACAGTTTACCGAAACCTCCGACGAAGCTCGTGCCTTCAGAGAAAGCCAGGCTGTAGCCGATGATCATCCAGATAACGGTGATCAGGCAGGTTGTAGCGAAGCTGTGCATGACCGTGCTCAGGACGTTCTTCTTGCGAACCATCCCGCCGTAGAAGAGCGCGACGCCGGGAATGGTCATCATCAATACGATAACGGTGGATGTCAGCATCCAGGCGGTATCTCCGGAGCTCAGGCCGTCTTCCCGCGCGAGGGCCGGATTCACGGCTGCCATGGCCCATACGACGGCTGCCAGGAAGGAAATAGATTTTGTCTGTCTCATTGTGTCCGTCTCCTATAACGCCTGTTCGTTGGTTTCTCCGGTTCGGATCCGAACCGCTGTATCGAGGTCGAAGGAAAAAATCTTTCCATCACCGATCTGCCCGGTCTGGGCCGCCTGCTGAATGCATTCGACGACTCTTTCCTCGAGCTCATCGGAAACGGCTACCTCGACCTTGATCTTCGGGACAAAGTTCACGACGTACTCGGCGCCCCTGTAGAACTCTGTGTGCCCCTTTTGACGACCGAATCCCTGAACTTCACTGACGGTCAGGCCCTGAACGCCCAACTCGGTGAGCGCCTCGCGCACCTCGTCCAGTTTGAAGGGCTTGATGACAGCCATTATGAATTTCATGTGTTGTCCCCCATTGGCAGTATGAGGCGAAGCGCTTGAGACGCCATGCCATGCGAGAGCAGACTCAAACTCTATGCCAGCTTTGAGTAAAGAGACCTAAGTGTATGATTTCAAGTTGTTTTTCGGAGAAATCTCTCAGGTGGCCAAGCCACCTGCGGGGCAGTCATGATGAAAAAATAGGCAGCAACATCGTGCTGCCTAATTATTGGGTGGACTCGCCCTAGACGTCCGTCAATGCGAGTTCGACGCCCCGTGCCACGCGGAGGACGTAGCGGTCCTGGTCGGGGAGGCCGTAGACCATCAGCCCGGCTGGCAATCCACCGGCAAACCCGGCCGGTACCGTGACGGCGCACAACCTCAAAAGGTTTCCCGTTCGTGTATTGATCGGAATGCGTCGCTGCGCGGCGGCATATCCTTCTGCATCGGACTCGACGTCGGTGATGGCCGGTGGCGACATCGTGGTCGTCGGACACAGGACCGCGGTGTAAGGGGCAACGCGTTTGCAATAGGCTTGCGCACAGCGGTCGATCTCCATCCAGGCGTGCAGAACATCGACGGCAGACGCGCCCACCGAGAGATGCAGCCGCCTGAGAATTTGTTCGTAAACAAGATCGGGCTGGGCATCGACTTTGTCGCGCAGCTCCGCATAGGCGGTGGCGCTGAACAGGTCTCCGAAGTTCAGGAAGATCTGCGTCACTTCGTCAAGTTCAGGAACGGCTTCGCGAATGATGTGCGCTCCCGCGGCCTCCAGGCGGCCGATGGCGTCGTCCATAACGATGGCGATCTCGTCGTCGACGTCATTCCAGAGCATTTCGGGTAGAAGGAACCGCGCTCCGCGAACACTGGCGCCGGCTAGATCGACAGGTTCATCCGATGCCAGAACGGCAAAGATGGCGGCGGCGTCGGCGACGTCCCGGGTCAATGGACCGACCGTATCGAGATCGCGGACGAGAGGCAGGACGCCATCATTGGGCAGCATGCCGGCGGTTGTTTTGAGACCCACAAGATTATTCCACGCAGCCGGAACGCGCACCGAGCCACCCGTATCGGATCCGATTCCTGCCGGTGCGAGTCCGCGAGCTACGGAAACCGCGGCCCCGGATGATGAACCACCAGGGACGCGAGGCGTCTTCGCATCGAAAGGATTGGGCGGCGTTCCAAAATGAGGATTGATCCCCATCGCCGAGAACGCAAACTCCGGCAGATTGGTGCGGCCGAGACAAACCATGCCGGCGCGCGTCGCCCGGGACAACAACAGGGCATCGCTGGTTGCCGGTGGCTGCTGGGCAAACAAAGGAGAGCCACCCGTCGTAGGCTCGCCGGCCATTGCCACCAGGTCCTTCCACGACATGGGTACGCCATCGAGCGGTCCGCGCCTCAGTCCGCTTCGGGCGCGATCCGCCGCAGCGGCTGCCTCCGCCCGCGCACGCTCAGGTGTCGCCCGAATGTAGATGTTGTGTTCCGTATCCTGTTGCTCGATGCGGTCAAGGAAATGTTCGGCGAGATCGAGCGCATCGATATCACCGTTCGCAATTCCGGACCCCAGCTCCAAGGCTGTCATTTCGTGCCACGTGTTTGTCATACGCGAAGACTACCCGTCTGGCCTTTCCCTCACAATGACAGGCAGGATTGCATTGGAACGGCTGGACACTCCGGGCCGGGAGCGCAATGTTTATGGAATGGCCAATATAAACCGCCAGAAAACTCAACTCGAAGCAGATGTCATCATCGTCGGAAGCGGCATGGTTGGCGCCACGCTCGCGGTCGCGCTCGGTGGCGCAGGTCTTCGCGTGGCGCTCGTAGACCGACTGGATCCAGCGGAAATGACCGACATGCCGTTCGACGGACGCGCCTCGGCCATTGCCTATGCGAGCTACCGTGCCCTGAATGCTATCGGTGCCTGGGCGCATATGGCTGACGAGGCCGAGCCTATTCTCGACATCCGTGTCAGTGAAGGAAGTTCACCGCTGTTCCTTCACTACGATCACCGGGATCTCGGTGATGGACCACTGGGCTATATGCTGGAGAATCGGCATTTAAGACGCGGGCTGTTTGATGCCATTGCGGAAGTTTCCGACGTTTCTTTGTTCGCTCCCGCTGAACTCGAAGGACTCGAGAGGTCCGACTCGGGTGTCATCGCCCGATTGAACGGCGGGCGGACGGTACGCGGGCGTCTCGCGGTTGCGGCGGACGGCCGCATGTCTCCGGTCCGGGAAGCTGCTGGGATTCGTACCCAGGGCTGGTCCTATGCCCAATCCGGCATTGTCTGCACCATTGTCCATGAACGGCCTCACCGTGGCGTCGCGCATGAACGGTTTCTGCCCGCGGGTCCCTTCGCAATCCTGCCCTTGACGGGAAATCGCGCTTCTTTGGTCTGGACCGAGCCATCAGCCATGGCGGATCGGCTGATGTCGTTGGAGGAAACGGCATTCAACAATGAGATGCGGAAGAGAATCGGCGGTTTCTTGGGAGACACCGAGGCAGCGGGGCCACGCTGGTGCTATCCGTTATCGCTGCACAATGCCGAATCATACACGGCGGAGAAGCTGGCTCTTGTGGGCGACGCAGCGCATGGCATGCACCCGATCGCAGGGCAGGGACTCAACCTGGGGTTTCGTGATGTAGCGGCCCTTGCGGAAGTCGTGATCGATGCGGCTCGTCTGGGCCTCGATATTGGCAGCGCTGAAGTCCTTGCCCGCTATGAAAAATGGCGAAGGTTCGATTCTTTGACGCTTCTTGCCGTCACAGATGGGCTGAACCGGCTGTTTTCAAATGATGTCGGAGCCGTTCGGGCGGTGCGGGATCTGGGCCTAGCGGCCGTCAACTGCACTCCCCCATTGAAGCGTTTTTTCATGCGTCACGCCCGGGGTACCGTTGGAAAGCTGCCACGTATGCTCCACGGTGCGGCGCTATAGCGAATACATGATTCGGGAGAGTTCCCAGCCCGGGCTTAGGTTTCTCGGCTGAGTCCTTTCGACTCCAACGCCTCAACATAGCGCTGCCAGATAGTGTCCTGGTCACGCCCCATCTCGTATAGATAGGCCCAGGAGTAAATCCCGGTATCGTGCTGGTCATCGAACCGAATGCGCAGCGCGTAGTGTCCAATGGGTTCGAGGCCGAGGATCGCGACCTGTTTCTTGCCTGGTACGATGACTCTCTGGCTCGGACTGTGGCCCTGCACCTCGGCGGACGGGCTTTCAACCCGGAGAAATTCCGCCGGATATCGAAAGACACACCCGTCATCGAAGTCGATCTCGAGGGCCTTCTCCTCTTTATTCAACCGAACCTCCACCGGCCGCGGAGACTTGTCCGAACCGTCACTCATGTTGGGAGGGGTCCGCATCAGAAGTCGCCCCGTCGCCGCCCAGCTGACGTGCTTCATCGACGAGCATGATGGGGATTCCGTCGCGGATCGGGTAAGCCAGGCCAGCCTGCTCGCTGATCAGTTCCTGGGCCTGATGGTCGTACTGTAATGGACCCTTGGTCAGAGGGCACACAAGGATCTCGAGAAGTTTGGGATCCACTGTACTGTTATCACTGTTCATTGAGTGCTCCGGCACGCCATTGGCCTCGAACGCGGTGAGAGAAATCCAAATAGTTCATTGCCCAAATAATTTATTGCAATGAAGATGGCCCGTCGCCACTTGCAATCATTCCACCCATTTTAAACAGCGCGATCAACGCCTCGGATCGCTCCGCCAGGCTTGGCGCTTCGAGAAGTGCCTGTTTCTCACGCGGGTCAAACGGGCACATCATGGCTAAAGCGTTGATCAATGTCTCTTCGTCGACATCGCCAATCTGTGTCCAGTCGGTCTCAAGCTCACGCGCATCCAGATAGTTTCTCAGCGCGGCCAGGAGTTCTTCTCGATTGGCACCCGAAGGCGGTGGCGGATCGAGGTCGGAAAGGAAATGCTCATAATTTGCAACCACTTCCCGGTAGCCGTGTGCCATGGGCAGTTCTTCAACAACAGAGTAGCGGCAAAGGCCTATGAGCGTCAGGTAATAACGTCCGTCATCGGTTTCCCGCAAACCAGAGACGCGGCCGACACAACCGATTCGGTAGAGATCCGGCTGCTCGCTGGTCCACTCTGGTTCGATCGGCTGAATCATGCCGATCAGCCCGTGGGCAGACGCGGAGTCACGGACCATGTCTCGGTAGCGTTGCTCGAAGATGTGGAGCGGGAGTTCGCCGCGCGGCAGCAGCAAGGCCCCCGACAGCGGGAACACCGGGATGGTCGGCGAGAGTGTATCGGCCGCGACGACAGGTGACATGGTCACGAGAACAATAGTGAAGACAATTGACGCCGGCCGCTCAGTGTCAATTCATCGGTTGGACCGAATGCCTCGAACAGTGTGATGAGCTGTTTTCGCGCGGCTTCATCATTCCAGTTACGGTCCCGGCGCATGATCTCGAGCAACTCGTCAACCGCTTCCTCGCGCTGACCTGCCGCCATCAGGGCTTCCGACAGCTCGAAACGAGCCTGGTGATCGCTGGGATTGGATTCGACTTTGGCACGGAGTTCCTGGACGTCACCCGTGTCGCCCGAACCCTCTGCCAGCGTCAGCGCGGCTTCCACGCTACGTACTTCGGCGTGGTTCCGGTGCTCGGGTGGCACGACCGACAGGGTCTGGCGAGCACGCTCCAGATCGCCATTTTCCATGTAGCACTTCGCGAGCCCGGCTGCAGCGTCGGGATTGCCTGGCTCCGCCTTCAATGCCTCGCCGAACAACCCTGCTGCCGAAGCGAGATCGCCTTGCTCGAACAGCGCGCGCGCATGGGCTGTTGCTTCCTCGACAGGCGACGGCCCGATCTCGCCCGCGAGGCGTTCCACAAATGCCTTGATTTGACTTTCCGGAAGGGCGCCAACGAAGCCGTCAACGGGTTGGCCGTTCTTGAAGGCGAATACCGCCGGAATGGACTGCACACGCAACTGGGCTGCCAGTTGCTGGTTCTCGTCGACGTTGATCTTGACCAGTTTCACGGCGCCCGCTGCCGCTGTGACAACCTTCTCAATAGCGGGGCCCAGCTGTTTGCAGGGGCCGCACCAGGGCGCCCAGAAATCAACGATGACTGGCGTCTCCATGGATGCCTGGATGACATCCTCTCCGAAGGAAGTCGTGTCGCCCTCTTTAATCAATGCAGCGCCGTCCGGGGCTCCTGGCCCCTCGCCCCCGATAATCTGTTCCATGGTGTCTCTGTGTTCCGTGAAGAAGATGTTTGCTATGTCGGCGAGTCCGCTGCCGAAGTTCGACAAATATGATAGCACGCGTGTCGCGCGCCAAGTCCGGCGATATCAGTTTTGTTCGGCTTGCGGGCTATCCAACTCGTCGAAGTCCAGTATCTGGGGTTCGTGTCCACAGGCATGCACAAAGGCGACGAGGTCATTCGGGGCGATCGCTGTCGTCGCCTCGTTGGTCAGAGGGTGATAGTTGAGAGGGTCGCGCTCCAACATATCGCGGTCGAGAACGACGTGGACGCGGGCCTCGACATCGTTGATCAGGCCAAACGGCGTCACTGCGCCCGGAATGACCCCCAATACCTCCATCAGGAGCTCAGGCCGGCCGAACGAGAGTTGCGCGGCGCCGATGGGTCTGCGCAACCATTTCAAATCGACCTCGCGGTCTTCGAGCGTGACGACCAGAAAGAGGCGCCCCTTCTTGTCCTTGAGGAACAGACTCTTGCAGTGCCCGCCAGGAAGATCACCGCGCAGGCGTTTGCTTTCCTCGACCGTCCACACAGCCGGATGGCGGAGTGTGGACCATTCGATGTTCAGCTCAGAAAGGCGCTGGTTAAGATCTTGTTCCGTCGCAGGCATGGTTGAACCCGTGCAGCTTGTGGGCCCGCGACGATAGCCAAGGGGTGCGGCGATGCCAAGAATGCCCGGGCCCCGACCCTGACGCCGTGCAGCGAACGTCGCTCAATTCTTGGTGCTTGCGTCCAGCCCGGCTATGGTTATGATCACCCGCCGCCACGAGTGTGGCGGCATGTATCCCGGGACTGCGGGCGTAGCTCAGGGGTAGAGCGCGACCTTGCCAAGGTCGAAGTCGTGAGTTCGAATCTCATCGCCCGCTCCATTCCTGCGCGTGGCATTCGCGGCAGCGGCCCACTCATCATTTCGTTCCATAAAGGCGATCGCCGGCATCACCCAAACCCGGGATGATATAGCCATGATCGTTCAGGTGGTCATCGATCGCCGCCGTGAAAACCGGAACGTCGGGGTGCGCCGCTTCGAAGGCCGCGACGCCCTCGGGCGCTGCCAGCAGACAGAGGAATTTGATGCTTTTTGCGCCAGCCTGCTTGAGTCTTGCGACAGCCGCGATTGCGGAATGCCCCGTCGCCAGCATGGGATCGACGACCACGACCTGCCGGTCTTCCAGGTTGCCGGGCACCTTGAAGTAATACTCGATGGCTTCCAGCGTCTCGGGGTCGCGGTACAGCCCTATGTGACCCACCCGGGCCGCTGGAACGAGATCCAGCAAACCGTCAAGGAGGCCGGTTCCCGCGCGGAGGATCGAGACGAGAACGAGTTTCTTCCCCTCCAGTTTCGGCGCCTCCATGGGAGCCAATGGAGTCTCGATTGTCTGTGTGGTCAGGGGCAGGTCGTGGAGCACTTCATAGCCCAGGAGTAATGCCGTCTCACGCAGCAACTGGCGGAATTCTGCCGTGGGTGTGTCCTTTGCACGCATCAAGGAGAGTTTGTGGCGGACGAGCGGGTGATCGACGACGGTGGCATCTTGCGGCATGCTTTCCCCTTTCTGTTGTCTGTAATCCTCTAGAAAACCGTGCCTTCGCTCAAGGTACGGATCGGGGGATCTCCCCCACTGCGTCGCTCGGCCGCGATGCGGCGCCCGGCTTGCCACGTTCCGCCTTCGAGGATCTTGGCAAGTGGGAATGTCCCTGAGTCCTGGCCCAATTCGGACCGCAAAGGATCAGCAATGCGGTCAAGCAGAGCGATGGTCAGTGCCCGCCATTCCACCACAATCTCGGAGTCGACCCGATGCTCGCGCGAAAGGACGTCGTCGTGTTTTGGCTGAAGCAACCCCAGATCGACGAAAAGACCCCCGTTTCGGTATTCTGCCAGACCGGTGAGACCGTCAAGATCTGTCACTGTGATGCCGGCCTCTTGCAATGGTTCGACCAGAGAGTAGGTCAGCCATTGCGACAACTTGTGGAATGGCATCAAGCCTGCCGTGGCGTCATCTGCCTGCACGGCGGGATGGTACCAGGTGTCCCCCAGGTTCACGCCACCAAGCATCAACTGGCCCGGCCACAGATCACCGAAGCCGTCCAGGACCACTCCGAGGATGTCGGGCGCGGCGATGGTTCCTTCACGGGCATACCTGGCGATGCCGTCAAAGAGGTTTCCGACACGGGCCGCCTGTCCTCTCTCACTGCCGAAGAGGTCGCTGCGTCTTTCGATGGTCGTCGCCAATCGGCGCATGAGCTCGGTTCGGCCGGAAACGCCGACCAGTGGATTTTGCTCCGTTACCTGGAATGACCTGCCGAGATCCTGCTCGGTGAGCGCGGCGAGTCCGGCGGCATCGGCCTGCAGGGGCGATGCCGCGTCACCCGAGAGCATTCCAGAGTTGAACAGTTCGAAACTCGCCACCGCCAGGCCTTCCGAGCGACGAAATGTTTGCCCCGATGCGGTCTCGTTGTAGCGCCAACTTTCTCCGGCCCCGGCGTCAAGCAGTACGCTGGTAATGACGAGGTCGAACTGAATACGTCCGACTTCCGCCGGCGAAGCCGTGTCGAGTCGGTCTCGGATCTCAGCCCAGCGGTCCCGCCCACCTACGGAGAAATGGCGCCATCGGCTGTGAAACGGGACGTTCAGGTCCGGAAAATTTTTCCGCACCACATCCGCGACGTAGGTCACCGCTGCGTCGAGTCTGTCCATGTCGATTGCGAAGTGCTGCAGGCCGTCCTGCTCGCCGATCTCCAGGAGCTCCACCGCACGATCGCGAACGGCCGCAGCCCGCATCAAGCGCGCGGCGGCGGCGCGATCGTCATCGACGCCCGTCAACGGATCGATCCGGGTCAGTCGTGAAGGTCGCGGCCTCTGACGGCCGCGAGTTCTTCTTCGGTAGGCGGTCCTTCGTGGCTGAAGTAGCCTGCCGCCTTCTTTGCCTCGATTTCGACCTGCGCATCCGGGGGCACGAGGCCGTCGGGAATCGGTACTCTCTCCAGTATTTCAATACCCTGGCGGGTGATGGCGTCGTGCTTCTGATCGCTCATCGACACGAACCTGTCGATCTGGGTGATCCCCAGCCAGTGCAGGACGTCTGGCATGAGCTCCTGAAAGCGTAGGTCCTGCACTCCTGCGACGCATTCAGTCCGTTCGAAGTATGTCTCGGCCCGATCTCCGCCTTCCTGACGTTTGCGGGCGTTGTAGACGAGGAACTTGGTGACTTCACCCAGCGCCCGGCCCTCTTTTCGGCTGTAAATGATCAGGCCGGCGCCACCTTCCTGCGCCGTTTCGATGCAAACCTCCACGCCGTGGGCGAGATAGGGCCGGCACGTGCAAATGTCGGAACCGAATACGTCCGAACCATTGCATTCGTCGTGCACGCGGCAGGCGAGCTTGCCCACGGGTGTGGTCAACGCCGCCATATTGCCAAAGCAGTAAACGGTAATTCCGCCGATCGGCGGCATGAACATCTTGAGGTCGCGGCGGGTGATGAGTTCCGGAAACATGCCCCCCGAGTGCTCAAACAGGCTTCGCCGAAGATCGCTTTCGCTGACGCCGAAGCGCTCCGCGATACCCGGCAGATACCATACGGGTTCGATGGCCGCCTTGGTCACGCGCACGCTCCCCGCATCCGTCAGAATATCGCCGTCGGGCATCAGGCGACCTTCGCGTATGGCCTCCTTGATTTCCGGCATGTTCACGTGAGCCCGGGTTACGGCGATTGTGGGCCGAATGTCCCAGCCCTCACCAAGCTCGTCCGCGAATGCATCACTGACGACATGACCGAAAGGATCAAGCGAGACAATCTTGTCCGGCTGATGCCACTGCGGGTGGGGTCCGATCGAGGCGGCAGGCGAGGTATCCGTCAGATCCGGGATGTGAACCGGGTCCAGTGTTCCGGCGGCCACGGCCAAAGCACGGTAGAGACCGTAAGCACCTGAGTGCGTACCGATTACATTGCGCCGGGCCGGATCCGCCAACGATGCAACGATGGGTCCCCGGTCACGAGGCGATGCCGCTCCCCACGTGACGGGCGGAGGTTTCTCTCCGTTTCCGCTTGGATGGGAAGCCAGGACGATGTGCTTCTTCTTGCCTGGCGTTGTCGCATTCATGTCGGACCTCAATGGCTCAGTTCGAGCCGCGTCAGTAAAAAACCCGCTTGCCCAGCCGGGGCACATTCCCTTTCTGACGAAAGGGGCAGCACTTTATGTGAATTGAGGGCGATACCCTAATCGAAATTCTTAACAGGCGCCGCTACAGAAACACAATATAAAGAGAATTATTGATCTGTCTGTCTGCGGAAGTGGGAATCATTCAACGCCGCGCGCCTCTGATTGATAGAAGGACCAGATAATCCCGAGG
>MDTE01182582.1_pt1 | contig 19836 bp, 14 predicted proteins | sample 811231 | NCBI WGS metagenome assembly MDTE01 (sample SAMN05326651, study PRJNA326480) | marine metagenome | isolation source: seawater | place: Indian Ocean: Red Sea | collected 2010 | reverse complement strand
GGAGTTGGAAAAATCATTAATGTTTCATCTATATATGCTCTAAATGCACCAGATCCTAAACTCTATGAAAATTCTAAAATTAAAAGTTTTGCGGCATATTCAGCATCAAAAGCTGGTTTGATTGGACTCACGTTATGGATGTCTTCTTTTCTGGCTAAAAATAATATAACTGTGAATGCGATTGCACCCGGAGGAGTTTTTAATAATCATCCAAAAGAATTCAAGAGTAAGCTTGAAGAAAAGATTCCATTGGGAAGAATGGCTGAACCAGAGGATATATCCAACGTTTTAGAATTCTTAATATCAGATAAATCTAACTATATTAATGGGCAAGTGATAAATGTTGACGGAGGCTATAGCTCCAGATAGCTCTAATATGTTTATAAATAAAAACCACTTGTCTTCTAAAGAAAGTCAGCCACTTATCTCAGAGATAATCACTCAACTTTTTGAACACATCAGTGGAAGAAGGAGGAAGCAATTATTGGTCTTGATATTTGTCATGATTTTGTCTTCCTTTGGTGAAGTATTCAGTATTGCCGCAGTAATTCCTTTTATTGGGCTTATCACAAATCCAAGCGCACTTTTATCGAATGAGTACCTAATAGAAATATCAAAATTTTTTGGTATACAAGGTAGTGATAGTTTGTTGGTTTTTTTTACCTTTATATTTGTAACTCTTACAGTTTTTTCTGCATTAATAAGAGGTTTTTCAGTATGGTTGCAGACTAGACTAACCCATTTAATTGGAGCTGATCTAGCAGCAAAGGCTTACAAGAATACACTTCATCAGTCATATGAATTTCATGTGATGAATAACTCCTCAAATCTTATTTCAACTATTTTTGCAAAAATTAGCACTATGCTTAACAGGGTTGTGACGCCATGTTTAACAATTATCCATGCTATATTTATGGTTGCTACAATTGTTACTGGATTATTTGTATTGAGTCCATTTGTTGGCATCAGCATATTTGCTTCTCTTTTTTTTACATATTTAATTATTACCTTTTTTATTAAAAGGGTTGTTTCAACTAATGGAAAGATTGTTGCAAATGAGATGAATAATGTAATGAAGAAGTTACAAGAAGGCTTGGGTGGAATAAGAGACATTATTGTTGATAACACTCAGAATTTATTCTTATCGAATTTTGTAAAATCTGATTATCCGTTAAGAATAGCTTCCAGCAAGTTAGAATTTATTTCCCTTTCTCCTAGAATGTTAGTCGAAATGATTGGAGTAATAATATTTGCTATTATTACCTTTTTTTTGGCCAAAGATGATCCATCTGGAAATTTTGTCCCACTTTTAGCAGCAATTGCACTTGGCGCTGTAAGACTATTGCCCTTTATGCAAGGAGCATACTCTGGATGGTCTTATATCAATGCACATAGATTTGTTGCAAGCGATGTAATTAAGATGCTTGGAAAATCAGAGCAAAGGAACTTGTCTGATTCTAATCAAATCATTAATTTTCAAAAATCAATAAAAATAGACAATCTTTCCTTTTCATACCAAGGATCATCTGAGAAAATTTTAAACAATGTAACTCTAGATATACCCAAACAATCTAAGGTAGGAATAGTTGGAGAAACTGGAGGAGGGAAGTCAACATTAATTGATCTAATAATGGGACTACTTAGCCCAACTAATGGGAGTATTTTAATTGATGAAAAAGATCTTAATAATTCAAATATTATCTCCTGGCAGTCAAAAATCTCACATGTTCCTCAAAATATATATTTACTGGATGGCTCTGTTTATGAAAATATTGCTTTTGGTCTTGAAAAGAATGACATTGATCTCGAGAGGGTAATTGAGTGTGCGAAGGCCTCTAAGATACACGAAACAATTTCTTCATTAAGTAGAGGATATGATACTGAGATTGGAGAACGTGGCTCTAAATTATCCGGTGGTCAAAGACAAAGGATCGGAATTGCTAGAGCACTCTATAAGGATAGTAAGGTTTTATTTTTTGATGAAGCAACAAATGCACTAGATTCAAAAACTGAAAATGAAATCATGGAATCAATTTATAGCTATTCAAAAGACATTACAATTTTCATGGTTGCTCACAGGCTGGAAACTCTAAAAAAATGTAACTTAATCTTAGAAGTTAAAAATAGCGATGTCGCTGTTTACTCAAATATTGATGAATTCTCAAGTTTAAATCACCAATGAAAAATTACATTATTAATGGATCACCTGAACTCATTAATCTTGCATCGCAACAGTTTGGTATCCCCATAGCATGTATTTCAAATAAAGAGCGTTTAAATCTTGGTTCTAAGCATTCATTTAGGGCCACTGAGCTTTTTGATTGCAAATATGATATTGGCCTAAAAGATTTAGATCCAATAGATTCAGTTTTGTTGGATAAACTTGAGAAATGTGAAATAAGTTACTTAAAAATGTGTGATCGAATTAATACTTATGGAGGATATCAGAAACGAAAAGATGACTACCTTTCTCATGTAAGATATTGGAACCATGTTGTTAAAAATGAAGATATAGATTTTGTAATATTCTTAAATGTTCCTCATGAGGGATATGACTTTGTCCTTTACTCAATATGTAAAGTCTTAAATATTAAAACTTTTTTGTTTTTTCATTTACCTCACAGGCCTGGTTTTACTTTTATTCATTTGCTTGAAGATATCAATCATCATCTTCCCGAGATAAAGAAATCATATCAAGATCTCAAAAATCGAATGATTGATATTACCATCTCTGATATCGCTAAACCTCTAGATTTATTTCTTATAGAGCAACTTAATCCCACAAATGAGATCACCACTTTTGCTGGGCAAGAAAAAGGTTTTTCTCCTAACGCTTTTAAATATATTCAAACAAAAATTTTTAATTTAATGAGTAGTCTAAAGAAGGATAGTCAACAAAGTTTTTCCAAGAAAATATTAAATTTTGTCAATGGAGTAATGTTTAGAGACCCTTATCTAGACTCCCCTAGATCAGTAATGAAAAAATATGACACTTTATCTGTTCAACCAGATTTAACCAAAGAATTCATCTTTTTTCCTCTTCATTACCAGCCAGAGTTGAGCACAAATCCTCTTGGCGGCCACTATGTAAATCAGTTAGTTGTTGTGGAAATGCTCTCAAAAGCAAACCCTGACTTGATGATTTATGTCAAAGATCATCCTAGATTAGGTAATATCTTTAAAAATAAAATTTTTTATGAAAGCTTACTAGAGTTTAAAAATGTAAGCTTAATAAATTTAAATTTTAACAGTTACAAGTTAATTGAGAATTCATATGCGGTCGCAACTATTACTGGAACAGCTGGTCTTGAAGCTTTAATCAAAGGCAAGCCAGTCTTTATGTTTGGCAATAGATTTTATGAGCATGCTCCAGGCGTATTCAAAATTAACAGTTTTAATGATCTAAAGAAAGCAATAAGGATTATTGATGAGGGCTTTTCATTTGATCAAAAAAATGTACTTTATTTTTTTAAAGCCTTAGAGAATTATGTTTTTGAGGGAGTAATGGATACCTCTGAGGAGTCTTACTCAAATATAACTCATAGTGAAACAGCAAAAAAAATGATAGCTATAATCAATCAACATCTAACATAAACAATTTCAATGTTTATATCAGTAATAACAACTTTTCATAACTCAGAGAGTTTTATATTCGATTGTTTGCAATCTTTTCAATCAATTAAGAACATAAGTTCGGTTGAGCACTTACTCATCGATGATGGTTCTAATGATAGAAGTAGAGAAATAATTAATGAAAATAGAAGAAATAATCAAATTATTATTGGCAGAGAAAAGGTTGGGAGAGGAAAAGCTCTCAATTTAGGAATACAAAGTGCTAGGGGAGATTATATATGCATTCTAGATTCAGACGATATTTTAAATTCGAGTTGGATAGATTATTGTTTGGAAATAGACTTATCTAGTAAATCAATACATGAAAGTGTTTTATTTGGTGATGTTATTCATTTCTCAGCATTAGACTCATTTAATATTGAAAAAAAGTTTGACAAAATTTCAAACCTTGCGTTTAGAGAAATAAATAATCATCATCTCTATTTAAGAAATCCAATCCCTCATGTTGGTACATTAATACCAAAATCAAAATTAAATTTAGTAGGCAATTACACAGAATCAAGATCTGCACAATTTGACTGGGATCTTTGGTTAAAACTTGAAAGTGTTAACACAAAATTTTTACACACTAAAAATTATGTTGCTGCAAAAAGATTGCATCGGAATCAATCCTTCGAAAGAAAATCACACATGAGTTACACTTTAAAAGGAGTGTTTTTGCAAATTTCTAGATCTATTTCTCAGAAATACTATTTATTTCCATTGGTTTTTTCAATTGCATTAGTCAGGATAATATGGTCAATTTTCCCCCAATCTTTTCGCTCAAGGTTCTATAGATAATTCTTTTCATGACTGCATGAAAAAGTACTTAAAGCTATAATAATTTCTCATGAAAAAAATTATTCCTTATGGCAAGCAAGAAATTAATGCTGACGATATCGAAGCAGTTAGCAATGTACTAAAGTCGGATTTTGTAACTCAGGGACCTGAAATACCTAAATTTGAAAATGCAGTTTCAAAATATTGTGGGTCTAACTTTGCAGTAGCATTTAACAGTGCCACTTCTGCACTTCATGTTGCCTGCATGAGCTTAGGTATAAAAAAAGGTGATATTGTTTGGACTTCCCCAATAAGTTTCGTAGCTTCTGCAAACTGTGTTTTGTATTGCGGTGGAGAGATAGATTTTGTAGATATTGATGAGGGAACAAATAATATTTGCATATCAAGATTGCAAGAAAGACTAAAAGAAAGCAAAAAAAATAATAGAATTCCAAAGGCTATCATTGTAGTTCATTTGGCTGGTCTATCTTGTGAAATGGAAGATTTGCATGAACTATCAAAAGAATATAACTTCAATATTATTGAGGATGCATCTCATGCCATTGGCGGTGATTACAAAAATGATAAGATCGGATCATGTCAATATAGTGATATTTCAGTTTTTAGCTTTCATCCCGTAAAAATTATCACATCAGGCGAGGGAGGAATGCTACTCACTAACAGGAAAAGGATTTATGAATCTGCATTAAAGCTTAGGTCACATGGCATTACAAAAAATCCTGAAGAATTTATCAATACTATTAAGCCAGGCTGGTATTATGAACAACATTTATTAGGGTTCAACTACAGGATTACAGATATCCATGCAGCATTGGGCAGCTCACAGCTCAAAAAGGTCAACTCTTTTATATCAACTAGGAGGGAAATTAGTAAACGGTATTTCGAAGAATTAGATCACGAATCACTAAACATGCCAACGCTTGGGGAAATCAGCACTTCATCCAATCATCTTTTTATAATAAAACTTAAAGATCAAAAAACAGAGAAACTACGCGATAAAATGTATAAATATCTCATAGAAAAAGATATCGTTACAAACCTCCACTATATCCCTATTTACAGACATCCTTATTACTTAGAGTCTTTTGATTTTAATTTTAATGAATTTCCAAATTCTGAAAGTTATTACAAATGCGCATTATCAATTCCTGTTTTTGCTGGCCTTTTAAAAAAAGAACAGGATAGAGTTATAAAAGAAATTAATTTATTTTTAGAAAAAAATAAGTGAATCAAAAAAAGATTTATATAGGTTCTGCCCAGTTTGGCTCAAACTATGGAATCACAAATAACAATTTTCTCAATATTAACGAGATAAAAAAAATTTCTGATTTTGCTATAAATAACAATATTAATAATATTGATACTTCACCTATGTATGGGAATAGTGAAGAAATTATTGGGGAATTATTTAATTCATTCAAAATTACAACCAAAGTACCAAAATACCAGTTTCAAGATATTGGATACAGTAAATGGATAGAAAGATCATTTTTAAGGAGTTTAGAGGCAATGCGGATAAAGAGTTTAGATACTTTGTTATTTCATGACATGGAAGATTTCAAAAATTATTATTGTAAAGACTGTCATGAATTAATTTTAAATCTTAAGAAGTTAGGTAAACTAAAAAGAGTCGGTTTTTCAATTTATGATGAGGAACAACTTTTAATAGCATTAAAAAAATTAAATCCTGATGTGGTTCAAGTTCCTTACAATATATTTGACAGAAGAATTGAAGAATCTTCAATCCTTACACAAATAAGGTCAAAGGGTACCAAAGTTGTTGCAAGATCTATATTTTTGCAGGGGTTATTAATAAGCAATGATTTTTCCTTTAAGAAGTTATTTGGATATAAAGAAGTAATATTCAAGCAATGGTTTAGACTATGCAACGATCAAAATATTGATCCAATTCACGCTTGCCTCGATTTTGTAAAACAATCAAATTTTATAGACGGATTTATAATAGGGGTATCATCTCTTAAAGAAATCAGCCAAGTTATGAAAGCTTATTTTAATGCCGCTCAAATAAACATTGCAATTAATAAAGTTGATGATGTTTCTATTATTGATCCTAGGCAATGGAACAATGGGGTAAGCAGATAATTCAAAAAAACTTTCTTTCTATAATTTATAAACTACAATTAGAATCTATATTTCTATCCTCATGATGACGATTTGTGTTATTGGCCTAGGTTATGTTGGGCTACCTTTGGCTGTTTCTTTTGCAGAAGCATATAAGGTTATTGGTTTTGATATAAATGAAAGACGAATAAATGAATTAAATTCATCTTTTGACAATACTTATGAGGTTAGTAAACAAGAAATAATCAATTCCCAAATTACCTTTACAAATTCAGAAGAGGACTTAAAAAATATTGATATTTTTATTGTTACTGTTCCTACTCCGGTTACAACAGATAAAAAACCAGATTTATCTATGCTTACTAATGCTTCAGAGCTGGTTGGAAAAAAGCTTTCTCAAGACAATATCGTAGTCTTTGAATCAACAGTTTTTCCAGGATGCACCGAAGAAATTTGCATCCCAATTCTTGAAAAAGAATCAGGTCTATTGCTAAACAAAAATTTTGGAGTCGGCTATAGCCCAGAGAGGATTAATCCTGGAGATAAAGCTCATTCCTTTAAGACGATAAGCAAAGTTATAAGTGCATCAGATAATAGTTTTTTAGACAAGATTGAGGAAATTTACTCGAAAGTAATTAATGCAGAAATTTTTAGAGCAAAGTCCATAAAAGTGGCTGAAGCTTCAAAGATTATTGAGAATACACAAAGAGATATTAATATTGCGCTTATGAATGAGTTCTCAACGATTCTTTCAAAAATGAATATTCGCACAAAAGATGTATTAGATGCTGCATCAACAAAATGGAATTTTATAAATTTTGAACCAGGTTTGGTAGGAGGTCATTGTATTGGTGTGGACCCATATTACTTGGCCTTTAAAGCCGATAAATTAGGTATCAAACCAAAAGTAATCCTTGCTGGTAGAGAGACAAATAATATGATGCCAAATTTCATTATCGAAAAAGTACTTTCTGAGAAAAACCTACCAAGTCCTGAAGTGCTAATCCTTGGTCTTACTTTTAAAGAGAATTGTCCAGATATTAGAAACTCAAAATCATTCGATTTAATAAGAGAGCTCAATCTAAAAGGAATTAAACCCCATATCTCTGATATTTATATAAATGCCTCTGATTTAACTAACGAAAGAATTGATGCAGATTTTATAGATAATTTAGAAAAGCATGCTGGATGTTTTGATATTCTCTTTTTTTTGGTTCCACATGATGAGTATATTGAAAAAGGCTATTCATTCTTTAAAACATTATTAAAAGCAGATGGTTATTTTTTTGATTTAAAATCAAAGTTTGAAAGCCAACTTACAAATGGTTCTCTCTAAGTGAATATTTTAGTAACAGGATCGGCAGGTTTTATAGGCTTCCATATTTCAAATTTACTTCTTAAAGAAGGTACTAATGTATTCGGAATAGACAACATAAACGATTATTACGACAGAGATATAAAGTTTAAAAGAATTGAGCTACTTAGCAATTATCAAAACTTTACTTTTGAAAAAATTGATATTTCTGATCATAGTCTTATGGAAAGCAAATTTGAAAATGAATCATTTGATATGGTTATTCATTTGGCAGCTCAGGCTGGCGTAAGATATAGCATTGAAAACCCATTTGCCTACGCTGAGAGTAACCTATTAGGGTTTACTAATATACTTGAAATATGTAGATATAAGGAAATAAAAAAAATAATTTACGCAAGCACTAGCAGTGTATATGGTGCTAATACAAATATGCCTTTTTCTGAGAGAAATATTGCAGATCATCCTATTCAGTTCTATGCGGCTACTAAGAGAGCAAATGAACTAATGGCACACTCATATAGCAGTATGTATGGCCTTCATACAATTGGGCTAAGGTTTTTCACAGTATACGGACCATGGGGAAGACCTGATATGGCATTGTTTAAATTTACAAAAAATATCTTAAATGGAAAACCTATAGATGTTTTTAATAACGGTAAACATGTCAGAGATTTCACCTACATTGATGATATTGTTAATGGAATTTATGGAGCTGTTAGACGTGACTGTTCAGGTTCAAGTGAATGGAATTCTGGTAATCCTAGTCCTGAAAATAGCTCAGCACCATATGAGATATACAACTTAGGGAATAGCAAACCCGTGAAGTTAATGGATTACATTAATGAGATTGAGAAAAACTTGGGAATTGAAGCAAAAATTAATTTTTTACCACTCCAAAAAGGAGATGTAGTTAAAACCGAATCAGATATTACGCTAGCAAAGGCAAACCTCGGCTATAATCCTAAAATAAATATTGAAGATGGAGTTAAACAATTTATAGATTGGTATAAAAAATATTATTGTGCAGGGTAATTATGTTAAAAGATAAAGTTGTATTTTTATCTGGAGGAACCGGCTCCTTTGGTAAAAAATTTGTTGAGCATTGTGTCAAAAATCATTCAGATATTAAGAAATTAATTATTTTTTCAAGAGATGAGTTGAAGCAACATGAAATGCAGCATCAATTTTCTGATTCAAAATATCCATTTTTAAGATACTTTATTGGAGACATCAGGGATAAGGATAGGCTTGTAACTGCCATGGAAGGCGTTGACATAGTTGTTCATGCTGCTGCTCTTAAGCATGTTTCTGTAGCTGAGTATAATCCTTCAGAGTTCATTAAAACTAATATTCTAGGCACACAAAACCTTTTAGATATCAGTTTACAAAATTCTGTAGAAAAATTTGTTGCATTATCAACAGACAAAGCATCGTCTCCAGTAAATCTTTATGGTGCTACAAAATTATGTGCAGATAAGCTTGTTATTTCATCAAATAATATAAAAGGATCTCGAAACAGTAAATTTAGTGTAGTGAGATATGGGAATGTTTTTGGAAGTAGGGGGTCTATTGTTCCTCTTTTCTTGAAACAAAAAAAGTTAGGTAAACTCACTGTAACCGATAAATCTATGACGAGGTTTAATATTTCACTTCAAGATGGAGTGAAGATGGTAATGTGGGCGCTTTCAAATTCCAATGGCGGCGAAATTTTCGTTCCAAAAATACCTTCTTATAAAATTATGGATATGGTTTCGGCTATAGGCGGTGAAGGTTGCGCTATTGAAGAGATTGGGATTCGGCCAGGTGAAAAGATTCATGAGGAAATGATTAGCTCAGCAGACAGTATTAACACAGTTGAGCTTGAAGATTACTTTGCGATTTTGCCTCCTGATAATCATAACCTTAGAGATTTTTACATTAAAGAGCATGATGCTAGGTCAGTAGATATTGGCTTTAACTATTCTTCGGATATAAATGAGGTCTTTCTGACTGTTGATGATCTTACAAAGATTTTAGATGATTACAATATCGTAGAATCTAATACATATTGATTGATTTGACAGAAATTCTTAAAAGATCAGGCCTTATATTTTTTTTAGTTGCAGGAATTTCTGCATATCTTATTTCAATGACAAGCCTAAGAGATGAAGGATTTGGAAGATCATTTGAAATGTTATTCGCCTTGTCGATGCTTGGAATATTTGCAACCCAAGTCCTCACTAATAATATTAGAATAAATTCAGCCATTCTTCCATTTCTCTATTTAGTCGCAATTATTACGCCAATTACATTTTTTCAATTTGTTAATGAGTTTCCTGGCACAAGAATGTCAACATTGTTTGCATATTACTTAGTATTTTTTACAGGCTTTATGTTTGGAAGCGCAAATAATGATCAATTAAGATTTTCAGCGTATGGTATTGGCTTGGTGTCCATTTTTGTAGGTTTCCTAATGCTTTCTAATGGAGTAGAGTTTAATATTGTTGGAAGAGCAAGTTTTTTTTCTGATAATCCAAATCAGTTAGCACTATATTCATTAGCAGGCTTGGTAATAGTAAGCCTTCTTTTTAAAACAAAAAGCATGCTTCTTCTAGTTTCTTTACCATTATTAGTTTATGGAGCTGTTGCTGTATCAGATGCTTTTTTTGCAGCAGTGATACTCGGACTTTTATCTTATTTTTTTTATAAGTTTTTATTCAATATTCATACCTTCATTTTTTCATCTATCCTGATTCTGATTTTTGTCAGTTATTTCTTAATATACTTTAATTTTTATATAGAAGAAGAAAGCCTGTTAGCCTCAATAATTGAGTTATGGAGGGAAGCTGATCAAGGAAACTTAAGGACTATGCTATATAAGCATGGACTTCTTGCTGCCTTAAATTCTCCAGTTGTTGGTTTGGGAGCTGGTGTGTTCTCAGGAATCGCAGGCCCTCTTCAACAATTTGAAAGCCATAATACTTTTATTGATTTAATGACAAATGGCGGAATTATTCTATCAGTTTTATTTTATTATCCATTTATTAGAACGATAATTTCACTCTATAAGGATAATCCATACAAGTCTGCCGTCATCACAGCTTTTTTAGCGTTCACTCTATTTCATTTTATTGCAAGGCACCCTATTGTATGGATTGCTTGGGGTTGCTGTGTGGCTTATATACATAATAAGGGCATAAAATGTGCGGAGTGAGCTGTGCATTTAATGCAAGATCAATTTTAACCCCTAATGATTTTATAAAACAAAGCACTTTACTAAATCATAGAGGACCCGATTTCCAAGATATTTGGGTAGATTCTGATAATAAATGCTACCTTGGTCATAACAGACTCTCAATTATTGATCTTAATAAGACAGGTAATCAGCCAATGATGTCTAATTCAGGTAGATTCGTAATCTCATTTAATGGAGAAATTTATAACTATCTTGATTTAAAAGAAAAAATAAAAAAAACATTTCCTGATTTTCAAACTAGAGGAAGCTCTGATACAGAAGTTCTGCTTGCTGGTATTGAGTTATTTGGTTTAGATAATTGTCTTAAATGGATAAGAGGCATGTTTGCAATTATTCTTTATGATAGAAAATATTCTCAGATTCATCTTATAAGAGATAGCGTTGGAGAAAAGCCTATTTATTACTTCTCCAAAGGAAATATTCTTATCGCAGCTTCAGAATTAAAATTTTTTAAATTTCTTAGAAATAGACTAAGCTTGTCACGAAAAGCTTTATCGGTATTTCTTGCACAAGGAAATATCCCTGCACCTTTTTCAATTTTCAAAGAAATTAAAAAGGTTATGCCCGGTTCATATATAACTTTCACTGCCGAAGGAAAGGCTCTAAAAAATACATATTGGGATATTCGCTCAAAAGAGGAAAGAACTTTAAATTGGAGTAATCCTAGAGAAATAAATGAAGAATTTGAAAAATTATTTCAAAAATCTGTTAAAAATCAGATGATTTCAGATGTTCCACTTGGGGCATTTCTTTCAGGGGGAATCGACTCTTCATCAGTTGTTGCGGCAATGGTAGAAAATTCATCAAATCCTATTAAAACAATATCTATTGGATTTTCAGAGGATGAATATGATGAGTCAAAGCGCGCCAAAGAAATAGCAAAATATCTTGGTACAAATCATGAGGAATATTTTGTTTCCTCAGAGGACGCTAGAAATATTGTTCCAGATTTGGCATCCATTTCATGTGAGCCATTTGGAGACTCAAGTATTATTCCAACATATTTTTTAACAAAATATGCTAGGAATGATCTAACTGTATGCCTTTCAGGGGATGGTGGTGACGAATTATTTGGAGGTTATAGAAGACATATCGAGATTTCAAGAATTGAAAAATTCTTTTTCCTATTACCTAGAAATATAAAATTACTTATTGTAAAAATCTTGACTAAACTCATAAGAGGTAATTCCTCTAAAGCTAGTAATTCTATCTTGAAGTCCTTACTGAATCTTTCTTCAATTGATGATCAGTTTTTCAAGATCCTTAGAGTTTTAAATTCTGATGATATAAAAGACTTATATTACAAATTGCTCTTTCAATCCACCTTTGAAGATAATCTAATTGATCAAACAGATGAAATTAATCCTGCAAAAATTATAGAAAATATAACTAAAATCGATGTTCAAAATGTTGAGGATATTCGCGTAGCTGATTTCTTAAATTATTTACCTAATGATATTTTAGTTAAGGTCGATAGAGCTGCTATGTCTAATTCTCTTGAAACTAGAATACCTTTTCTTGACAGAGATTTAATACATTTTGCATTCTCATTAAAAATGAAAAATCTCTCGAATGGGAATACTGGTAAATTGCCAGTAAGGGACTTCCTTTATAAAAGGGTGCCCGCTAAGCTCCTTAGTCAACCAAAGACTGGCTTTGGAATACCTTTAAAGGATTGGCTGTCTAGAGATCTGAAAGATTGGGCAGAGGATTTAATTTTTTCATCAAATGATAGTGGCTTGATAAATGTTTTATCAGTAAGAAACATGTGGAATGACTTTATTAATCAGGAAGAACCCAACCATCATAAAATATGGAACGTTTTGATTTTTTATTCATGGCATAAGCAATTCTATAATTAAATTGCGTCTTAAATCTCAACTATTTCATTTCATTTAATTATATAATTAACATTATGATTGATGCTTTATTAGATATTTTAAATAAAAGAAAAGTTTTATACATATTTCTAATAGGACTTACCTGCTTCTCAGTAGCAGTAATATCTCTTTTTTATCATAATCAATATACTTCATATTCCTACCTTGGTACTTCTCGATCGTCACTTGCTTCAGTTGGCGGCTCATCTAAAGGAGGTGGTGCTGTCAGTCAGATTACTAGCCTAATTCCATTTGGTCCAAAAGCAGAAGACCCCAATATTGATTACGCAATTCAACTATCTCATTCTCATAAATTCCTTTCTGAATTAATTGTTGAGAATGATTTGCTTCCTTATTTATTAGCATACAAAGGATACAGCCGAAGAAACAAAGAGATCACTTTTAAAAGAGGTTATGAAAAGTTTCAAATTAAAAACTTATTTAAAGATGCTGAGATAAATTATGAACATCCTTTTATCCAAGATGGAGCTAAAATTATTAGAAAGCATTTTAGAATATCAACCTCAGTTGAATCATCACAAATAGTTGCTTCTCTAAATTATTATTCCCCAGAGTTCAGCCATGATTTGCTGACAACTATTATTACGAAACTTAATAATGATATTGCAGTAATAGACAAGATTAATAGTGAAAAAAGTATAGAATATATTTCAGGCATCATTAGTAAATATCCTCAACCAGCAATTTCAAGCACACTTGCCTCAGTACTTGAGTCACAACTTACGAAATCTATTTTAGCCTCATCAGGAAATGAGTATGCATTCAGTGTTATTGATGAACCAGTAATGCCATTAAAGAAGTCATTTCCAGTGCGGTCTTTTTGGGTAATTTCAGCTTTTTTTAGTTCTCTAGTTTTTTGCTTTATTTTTATAATACTTGAATATTATTTTTCAAATAATAGAGAAATATTTTTTAAAACCACAAGCCAGGATAATTTAAATGAACACTAAAAATCATAATAAAAAGTTAAGATTTAACTTTATATTAACTGCAATCTTCTCAGTATCATTAATTGCACAAGAGGAGCTAAAGTTAGATGAAGAATTTATGAAATCTCTCCCTCCTGATGTTCAGGAAGCTTTATCTGAAGAAATTAAAAAAGATGAAAAAAAACTTAAAGACGTTGATTATGGTGTTTTTTCAACGATGATTGATAAAGATAGAGCTGTAAATGATTTTATCAATCAAGAATTATTAGAAAGTAAATCAAAAATTGACCCACAATCCATCTCAATCGAGGATTTAGAGATTTATGGATCTGATTTTTTTCAAGATTTTCCATCTACCTTTATGCCAGTTTCCGAACCAGCACTTACCACTGAATATGTTATCGGTATAGGTGATTTAGTAAACGTAAATACAATAGGAGCATTTGAAACTGAATTGGAGGCTCGTGTTTCAAGGTCCGGTGCTTTAAACCTCCCTAGCATTGGTAAAGTCCAAATAGCTGGCCTTACATTAGAATCAGCTGAAGTCCTTTTAAATAAAGTTGTTAGAGAAAAATTTGTTGGTACTGATATCTATATCTCTATAAAAGAAATGCGAGATATCCAAGTAATTCTTACAGGTTTTGTTGAGGTCCCTGGAATATATACTCTATCAGGAAATTCTTCTGCTCTTGCAGCAATTAGGGCAGCAGGAGGTATAAAAGAAGGAGGCTCATATAGAAATATAACAATTAAAAGAAAAGGCCAAGTATTATCATCTCTGGATCTGTATGAACTATTTATTGATGGAATCATTCAAACCAATACTGCATTGCAAGATGGAGATGTAGTCCATATTGAGCCACTGAAAAAAATAGTTAATGTTTATGGCGGAGTAAAGAGGCCTGCAAAGTATGAGATTCTTAATGAAAGCATTAAAGACATAATTTATTTTGCTGGTCTATCTCTATCAAACTCTGAAATTGAATACGTAACTCATACCAAAAAAACAAGTACATCCAGCCCTATATCATCTAGAGTTGAAAAAAATAAATTCAATGAAATAATTCTAGATTCAAATGACACTGTAAGTGTTCCCTTTAGTGATAGCAATCAGGACTCATCTGTTCTTCTTGCTGGTGAGTTCCTCAAATATGGTCGTTTTACAGCTCAAAATGCAAAGAGCTTTGTTGCCTCAAATAACCTCAAGAATACTGCTTATCCAGTTTCTTTTATAAAGAAATCATTTAATGATTTATCAAATTCTTATACGTACTCTCTAGAAAACTTTGGATCAGAGATATCTTTAAATAATAATGATGAAGTATTCGCATTGTCAATTAAAGACATTGAATTCATCAATTCAAACATAGTTTACGAATTTTTTACTAATTCCAGCAAAAGAACAGAAATTGCAACAAACTGTGAACTATTTGCTTCTGTTTTGGAAATGCAAAACTCAAGCATGTTTCAGGCTGTTTCAAATATCTTAGATAATAGATTAGATAAAGATAAACCTGTAAAAGAAGGCACTCCCGCAAATGAATTACTTCGTGATTTTGCTAATGGTGAAATTAATCAAGAAGACATTAGGGGTAAAGACCTTTTTAAAAATACTCAATGTCCAAGCGATTATGGCGTATTATTTAAATTAGATTCTAGATTACTAGCTTTCTTAATAATTAATTCTGTTAATGTTGAAGGTGCGCTCGCAAGATCTGGCTTTTTTCCAATATCTCAAAATACTCAGTTAAAGTACATTGCAAATTATGTTAATTTTTCTGAAGACCAAAATATAGCATCTAATCAGATATATTTATCAAACAGCTCAGGAACTGCTTCTTATAATTTTAATTCAAGCCAGCCTATTAATCCTGGAGATTCAATTACCTTACCTACAAGAAACCTAAAGAAATACAATAAAATTGAGATCACAGGAGCAGTTAATAGTCCAGGTCAATATCTTGTATCAAAAACTACAAAACTCTCTGATCTTATTATGCTTGCAAATGGTTACCAGTCTAACGCATATACACCTGGGGGTGTTTTAATAAGGAAATCTGCCAAAGATATAGAATCGAGTTATCATGAAAGACTCTATAACAACATTATTCAAACTCTTTCGGGTGAAATTGCACAAGGAAATGCTATTGGGATAGAGGGGCTGAATTTAATCCTTTCTGAATTTAAATCAATAGAGCCAATTGGCAGAGTAATAACTGAGTTTAACTCTAATATTCTTAAAAGAAATCCATCATCAGATATCATTCTTGAAGATCTTGATTCAATTCATATTCCTTATAGAAACAATATAGTCTATGTTCTTGGTGAAGTCCTAACTCCCGGTCCACAGAATTACGACTCTAATTATTCTGTTGCAGATTATATTTCTCGTGCTGGAGGTTTCACAGACTATGTTAATAAGGGCTCAGTAATTAAAGTAATGCCAAATGGTGTCTCAGAGAGTGTTTCAATAGGCTTTACGTTTTTTGGTGGTGATACCGATATCCTTCCAGGAACAGTTATCTACGCTACAAGAGATATTAGAAAACTTGATAACTTAAGACTTGCCTCTGCAATTGCTCCTGTAGTTAGTAGTATTGCAATATCATTGGCATCGCTAAATGCCATCTCTAACGATTAAGTCGTAATAAATTATGCGACGAATATGTCTACTGGTTTTTGTCTGCATATTCTCAACAATAATTCGCTCAAGTGATTTTGATCCGTATTTTTCAAATCTTAGATCTCATTCTTTTTCAGATTATGGAACCATTGGCCTTTTACACATGCCAACTGCAAGAATGTTGCCTGCTGGATCATTATCATTTCATTGGTCTGGTGTGCAGCCATATTTACGAGGTTCAATAGTTACAACTCCATTCAGTAGGTTTGAAGCATTATATAAATATACCGATATAAATACTGAACTATATAGCGAAGTGAAGAGTTTCAGTGGGGGACAGTCTCTAAAAGATAAGGCATTTGATTTTAAATTTATTCTTTTGAAAGAGACTGATTTTTTACCTCAAATTGCTTTTGGAATAAGAGATTTTGGAGGAACAGACCGATTTGCTGCAGAATATTTTGCTTTTTCAAAATATTATAAAAATTTTGATTTTACATTAGGTATAGGCTGGGGAACTCTAGCAGGCAAAAGATCAGATTCTCGATTCAACAATCCGCTAATAGATATATCTGAACAATTCAGAACGAGGGGTCAATCTGGAAGGAGGGGAACTGGCGGTGGAGTTAGCGAAGATAATTTTTTTAGCGGTGCTTATGCCTCATATTTTGGTGGAGTTGAGTATTTTTTTCCCAATAGAAAAATGTCTTTTAAATTTGAATTTGACCCAACAGACTATTTTGTAGAAGGCGACAGAGGTGAACCGCTTGAACAAGATTCAAATTTAAACTTCGGGATTGTTTTTAATCCAAGTAAACGTATTAATTATCATCTAGGATGGGTACGAGGTAATACACTTCAGCTAGGATTTTCATTTAAAGGATTATATGGACCTAAAGACCCTTTAAAACTAAAAAAGAAGTTTAGTAAAAAAGTTGATAATGCAGAAGTTTGGAAGAAAGTTAATGAATTGGATGATAAATACATATATCGTACCTCATTCAGGGAACTAAGAGATATTGGTTTGTGGGTGCAGTCAGCAAACATTGAAGATGGAGAACTTCAGATTGCTTATGGCACCTCAGAACAACAAAGTTATGTAAGAGCAACAGGTCAGGCTAGCAATGTTTTAGATCAGATTATGCCTGAAAAAATAAATAGATTTTCATTTACTTATGTAAATGCAGGCAGTGAGATGCATACATTATCTATACCTCGAGATACTTTTGCAGAGAATCTAGAATCTAATAATTATCAGGAAGTAAAATATTACTCAGAAATAACTAAAGCAGACTTTGATCTTCGTGATCATGAATTTGTGCCTCCACTGGTAAACCCTTTAAATAAGTTTGCAATTACTCCAGCTCTCAAAAGTCATATTGGTGGTCCAGATGGATTTTATTTTGGTGAAATTTTTCTTAAAGGTGATCACAAGCTTCTATTTAATAGAAAATTCTCATTACATACTGTTGCAGAATATAAATTAACCGGATCTTTTGGCAGTCTTAAACTTGCCTCAGATAGTGTCTTACCACATGTTAGAACAGACATCGTTGAATATTTAAAACAAGGTGAAAATAAACTTAGAATAAGTAGGTCACAATTTACATATTTAGATGAGCCATTTAAAAATGTATATACAAAAGTAGCAGCAGGAGCATTTGAAGAAATGTTTGCTGGAGTAGGCGGAGAAATTTTATATAGACCATTTTATTCAAATCATGCTATTGGTGCAGAAATTTATAGAGTAAAGCAAAGGGCTTATGATCAACGTTTTGATTTTTTAGATTATCAAACAACAACCGGTCATATTAATTATTTTTATAGACATCCAAAGACCAACGTTTTATTTCAAATGTCAGGTGGGAGATTTTTAGCTGGAGATTCTGGTATAACTTTTGACTTTTCGAGACGGTTTAAAAGTGGATTTTATCTTGGTGCTTTCTTTACTCTAACTGATGTTAGTAAACAAGAGTTTGGTGAAGGAAGCTTTGATAAAGGCTTTTACTTTTCGCTACCATTGGAAATATTTTATCCCTCATACAGCACAGGAAGGCAATATTTTGGCTTGCGTCCGATAACAAGAGATGGTGGGGCAAGGCTTATTACAGCATATACTCTATTTGGTGTTACAGATATGAATAACTTTCATACTGTTAATCGAGATTGGGACGATCTTTATGATTAAAAAACGCATTCTTATAATCTCTATATGCCTTATTCAAGTCTCTTGTTCGAGTGTTGGAGATGCTTTACCTTTCTATAGATATACAGTTAACACATGGACCTCTTATATAACTTCTTTAGGCCTTAATATTACTGAAGAACAGCATAATGAAATTCCCTATGCTTACATATACGCAAGAATTGGTAATTCAAGATTTTCTAGATTAATACTTCTCAGTGAGACAGATGGTCTGCTTGAGTGGATCTCTGCTGATAGAGAGAAGATATATACTCTAAATGGCAAGATTGTTAAGACTGAAGGCTTAATTAATGATTTTGATATAATAAATAAGGAAATTTTTAATAGTTTTCCTGATTCACAAAAAAGTTATTACCCCATTACTGATTTTTTTAATCCAAAACTCTCTAATCTACAAAGTGAGATCATCATCAATAATAAGAGAAATAAAAGGATAAATAATCCAATCTCAGGAAGAGAAAAAATTGATGTATCTGTTTTCGAGGAGATACATCATATTAAAAAGATATATTGGAAGGCATCAAATCTATATTATTTAAATAATTATAATGAAATAGAAAGAACTGTTCAGAAAGTGCATCCGAGTATGCCAGAAATAGAAATTGTTTTTGTAAGAAAATTTAAACAATAAAAAAGGGGCTAATAAGCCCCTTTTTTAGAGAACTTAAATGAATTAACTTCCTTCTGCTGTTTGAGTAACTGTTCCAGTCGATGTTGTTACAGGTCCAACCGCTTCAACATCATAAGTTTCAATAACCTCAGCTTCAATTTCTTGAACAGCTTCTTCAACAGTAATCACTTCATCAGTGTTAACTACAATCTCTACAATTTCAACAACATTTGGATCTTCAGCAGTACCAATAACTTCAACACCACCTCCGGTATTAGTTGACGTTGTTGCAGTAGCAGTAGTAGTAGCAGTAGTAGTTGCAAGAGCTGTAACTGTAGGTACAAGAACGGTCTGGGTCTCAGTTGTTTGTCTTGTTGCCTGCGCAGTAACAGTAGTGGTGGACTCAATGATACCATCAACTATTTCAACCACTGTAGGAGCAGGTGTTGGTGCAGGTGTTGGTGCAGGAGTTGGTGCAGGAGTTGGTGCAGGAGTTGGTGCAGGAGTTGGTGCAGGAGTTGG
>MDTE01174348.1_pt1 | contig 19843 bp, 19 predicted proteins | sample 811231 | NCBI WGS metagenome assembly MDTE01 (sample SAMN05326651, study PRJNA326480) | marine metagenome | isolation source: seawater | place: Indian Ocean: Red Sea | collected 2010 | reverse complement strand
GAAAGATATTTATAAATTAGTAAAGCTTGTTTTTCTGCTCCTCCTCTAATAACTGAATTTGCAACTAAAATTATTTTCATTAATTATTTAGTGGGCTAAATAGTCTTTATAAAATAATTCTGAATTTATTATTATTGGCTTGATCATTATTTTGAAAATATTAATAGATATTTTAGTTATAACACAACTCTAAATTTCATCATAAGAAATAACGACAATAGTAAGAATATTCATTTTCTATCTATTATTTTTCTTACGTATTCTAAATCGTCAAGATTATCAATATCTAAGACATCATTATCTATAAATCCATATGGTTTATTATCGATTAATTTACCTTGAATAAGTATTGAGGCTCTAGTTAAATAACATTGTCCTGCATCATGAAACTTATCTTCCAAATCTTGTGTTCGTTGTTTAAATTTTTCTAAATTATCTATCTGAACAAAGCCATTCTTTGACCTAGTTAAAGATCTTTGTATTGGATGTCTATATTTACTTATTATTAGAGCAGTATGGAAATTATGATTGCTAAATTCCTCACAAAATTTACTTAAAGATTTTTTTGTAAGTAATGGAGTACACGGGAATAGAGTCATAATAGTTTCATTTAGAGTAATAATATTGTCTTTTAATAATTCTTTTGTAACTTGTCCAACTGGTTCACCTACTCCAATAAAATCATCACTTAATTTTTTTGATCTTGGCATAAATACTACGCCACATTTTGTTGCAAATTCTCCAAATTCATAATCATCAGTAGAGCAAAAACATTTTTATCTCATTAATTGATTTTGCTTTTTCTATAGAATCCTGAAGCATTAGTATTCCATTAATTAATTCAAATGCTTTCCTTGGTGTTCTTTGATTAACGCCTCTACAAGGAATTATGCAATGCATTTAAATATTCTTCAGTAGCTTTTTTAATTTTTTCAATATATTTATTATTAGTCCTTAGATCATTAAAAAGATTAATTACATATTTTTTATGTATTTCTGATTTTTTTGAGTTATATCTTGAAAGATATTTGTTTGTGTTGTAATGACAACTAGAAAAAGCTCCATTATTAAAAATAATTTTTGAATAAAGAATTGGGTCTTTTACTTCCATACAATATCTCCATGTTTTAGGATTCCATTTACTAATTCTTACATTTTTTGTAATTTCATCTAATTTATTATTGATTTCTTTTTTATGTCGATCAACTATTAACCTTCTTTTCTCAACATTTTTAAAGTAAATTTTTTCGTTAACAATATCAGCATTATGATAAGTTTTTGTTTCGTTATCTTGAAGCCAACCCCCAAATAATAAATCGCAATACTTTGAATAACCCGTACTATATAGTTCAGCATCAGAACAACCACTAAAAGAATTTTCATAAGGTAAATTTGGTCTTGCCAAACATTTGTCTTCCAAGATTAGACAATCACCACAATTTTTAATTTCTTTTAATTTTTCATTAGAGGGTTTCAAACCATAAGGCCATACCCAAATAATTAATAAATATTCTCCAATTTTATTATTTTCTACGTGATATTTTAAATAGTCAAAATTGATTTCTTTTGTAATAGGGTTTATATCAAGGAGAATAACATCTTCAATACTCTCATATGCCCAATCAACTAATTTTTCGCAGCAATTATCCGCAAGGATTACTCTTTTTATTGATTTTTCTTTTGCCCAAAAATCCAATACCTTAATAGCTCTTGAGCCAACTAGAATAGACACATTTAATATTTATTTATAAAAAAATTATTATTTATAATGTATATAAAATAAATTTACTTTAAACATTTTTTTTTATAGCTTTTAAAAAATTTAATAATTTTCTCAATTTTTATTCAATGTTGCTTTTTAAGCAATTATTTACAATTTAGTTCTTTAGATAGTGTAATATCGATTATGACTTAAAGTTGATAGAACTAAATAAATTTTGTGAAAATTATATTTAATAAAAATAAAGTATTAACATTTATTTTTTTAAACTTATTATTTATTGCCTATTATTTTATCAATTATAATGCCGAAGTTTGGGATAGAATAGCTGATCCTATTTATTATATTGAAAAAGCAAGGTATATCAGCGAGAATTATCCATTATTTGATCGCTTACCAGATATTCCAAATATTGTTCTGTTTATAAATGCGCCTCACTTTCTATATTATCTCTTATTAGCATACAGTAAAAATTTATTTAAATACCCAATATTCACCCTGCAATATATCCTCTTTATAAGCTCGTTAATACAATTATATTTACTACTTAATTATAACAATATTAAGAATCAAAGCATAAATTTAATATCAATAGTTATTGGTTCAGGATTAATTTTTTGGGGCAGTATCCCACTTAAAGAATCCCTATTAGCAAATTTATATTTACTAATGTATAGATTCCTTTTCATAAAACAAAATAATATATATAAATTAGTTTATTTAATAATAATTTTTTTTATGATTTCTATAACAAGATTTTGGTACCCATTATTTTTATTAGTTAATATCTTTATTACCTTTTCAATCCCAATCTTTATAAAATCTCTAAAAACATTAAAAATTAAAAAAATATACTTATTATTATTGCCAATTTTATCATTTATCTTATTTAATATAAACGACTTTTTATTTAGAGTTAGATTTAATCCCTTATTAATAATAAAAAATATAATATCCCCAAATCCATTTAATTTATTATTTAATGAAAATTTTTTATACATACCTTCTGCAATATTATTTAAATTTATTTTATTGTTTTCAATATTAATATTTTATAAGAATTTTAAAAAAATAATATTCAATTATCAACTTTCTTTCCTATTTTATAACTATCTATTAACTATGGTAGCTCTTGCTGATAGTGTCGCTCGAGGAGAGAGACATAAATTTTTAGCATTACTTTCACTATCACTTTTCCTTGCTTTATCGAAAAGTCAAAAAGCTGAGATCAAACAAAATAACTAAATTTAAATATTAAAATTTAGAAAAATCTATTATGTGATTCTACGAAGAATTACTTATTGAGAATTTGTTTTAGAAACTGCTATTATTCCAACACCAAAACTTAAGAAGTTTGGCATAAAATTGAAGAATGAGTATCCCTGTATTGAAACTACGTCGAAATACTTTCTAATATCGTATATCAAATGATCATAATCAAATCCTTTATGCTCACTTCTTTTAACATAATTAGTTCTTCCTAAGGTAAGATTTATAATATCGCATATTGTAAAATCGAGATTATCAATATTCTTATTATGTTTAGGTTTTAGTAACCTTTTTAAAAGAAAAAATATACCTTTTTCATTGGGAACAGTAATTAAAAAGAAACCATTTAAATGTTTGGATATTTTTTCAAGATATGGACAAACTAAATGAGGAGGAATATGTTCGAAAGTTTCCATAGATACTGCCAGATTAAAAACTTCTGATTCTTTTAAATTAATTTCTTCAGGATTAAAAATATAGGAAAACCTTATATTCTTTTTATCCTTATATTTTCTTTTTGCTAATTCTAAACCTCCTTCCCAATCGGCATCCAAGCCTAAATATTTCTCAGGAAAATTAGGTAAATAATCCAATAACTTTCCATCGAAACATCCCAGTTCGATAATATTTGTAAATTCTATTGAGTATTTTTTTAGAGTATTTTTTATCCATCTAAATCTGGAGTAATGAAATGCTGACCTGATTTTATTTCCAGAAAATAATCTTTTATTATAAGTGTTTGTTTTTTGAATATTTTTCATTTTTCAAGACTATATTCTTATCTTATTTATTATCTTTTAATAATAGCTTAATACTTTTTACGATTTCTAAATATTAAATAAATCTTTTATAAATATTGAATAATTTAAAAAAAAAATATATTTTGAAAAATCTCTCTGAAGGACTTTGGCCTGTTTTTAACGATTGTAATTATAAAGAAATATTTATTATAAATCAACTAAGATGGAAAGTTTTTCATAAACACTTCTATATTTATTTTTAATTTTTTGATATAAATCATTTGTATACTCTATTTTAATATTATTTTCTGAGAACTCAAATTTATTCAAATATTGGCCTCCTCCTGGTCCACTGAGATAAATATCAGCTCCAAGAGATTTACATATTTCAACTATCATTTCACTTTTTTTCTTCTTAATTTTTAATTCACTTGAAAAAATAATAGGTGTATTTATTTTTAATTTATTAAGAATTAACTTATCAAGTTCAACAAGCAAATTAAAAAAATCAGGATAAGATCTTTCACAATTGATTTTATCAATTATTTGCATAAGAAAATCTTGATCTTTTGAATATTTATATAAATTTGATTTTATTGAATTTATATGTTTTCTTTGCCAATTAATTGTTTTTGAAGAAGAAATTTTATTAATAGCTAAATCTCCAAATTTACCTTTCGTATCCAAAGGAATTGTAAGATAAAAAGGTTCTTGTTTAAATTTACAGATTCTATTTCTATTTACTAAACTATTTTTCTCAAATTGAACGTGATCAAGAACAACATGTAAATCAACTTCTTTAATTCTCTCGTAATATAATCTCCATGGTAGGTAATGTGGTTGATTAATACCAATTTTTATCACAATTTTATTACAAATTTTGTTTAACAAAATTTATCAAGAATTATTCATCGAATAATAAAATCTTGCTAAACATTATTAAAATATAATATTTACAGCATTTTTTTAGAAATCATATTCCAATAACACCAATACAATAATTTATGAATAAATTAAATTTAAATAAATTAATCAATCAAGTTTCTTTAAAGAGAAGATTTAAAAATAAAAAATATTTTGATATAAAAAATTATTTTAAGATGTATAGGGCTAGAGGCTTTAGATTAGTTTTTGAATATTTTATACATAATCACCTTTTTGATATTTTCAATGGTACTGATACTCATGCCTGGGAGAGAAACAAATTATCTTCAAAATTTGGCGATAGTGAAATATATATGGTTTCCTGGAGTAAAGATGTTAAAGAATCTTCATTAAGAGTAGAGAATTTTTTAGGGACTAAAAATTTAGATAATTGCAATTTAATTGATTTAGGTAGTGGTAAAGGTAAAGTTTTAATTACTTGGAGAGAATTATATCCTCATAATGAATATATTTATGGAATTGAGTATGATAAAAAATTAAATAGAATTGCCAAGGAAAATTTCAAAAAACTTAAATATAAAAAAGTTAAATATTTATGCAGCGATATTTCTACTGTAAAAATTCCTGATGAAGTTCCAGAAAAAACAATCGTTTATTATATGTTTAATCCTTGCGGGAAAAAGACTTTAATAAATTTCTTTAAGAATAATCGTACAAAAAATTCTTTTGTAATTTATTTCAATCCAGTCTTTCATAAGGATATTAAAGATATCGGTTATAAATTGGTTTTTAAAAAAAGTAGTTACAGAAAAGGAAGCACATATAGTATTTTTTATAAAAAATAAATAGCTTTTAATAATCAATAAAATTACTATCCTTTAGATCTCAGTATAAAAAAAGCTTCTGCACTTTCCATCCCACATTCAGAACCTCTCAAATCTGCAAGACTCTTTACAATTCTATAAGAACGAGGATGAGGGGAATTTCTCATTTCAGATTTATAAATTTCTAAGGCCTCTATTTTTTTATGCATCTCTGAACTAACATCAACATACAGATTAGGATTAAAGTTGGACTTACCTATATTTCTTCCCCACTCAGTACTACTTAAAACTTCAAAAAGTCTGATTTCAATAAATTTTTTACCTGGCATTGGTCTTGCAGCAATTTGTACTGCCTCTGAAATTAATTGATGATCAATATTAAGATCACTATAAAAATGGGTATAAATAATATCAGGTTCAAATTTAATAATTATATTTTCAATATCTTTTACTATATAAAGAATTGGCTCGGAATCCATCATATTATCTTTCTTATCACAAAAGACCATCTCACTTACTCCAAGAAGATTAGATGCCTTAGAAGCTGCTTCTTTGAGTTCTAAAAGATTTTCTGCAGAAGCATCACCTCTAGAAGTTAAGCCAGTTGCCATTATTACAACGTTGACTATATCTCCTTTAGAAGAATGTTTAAAGATAGTTGCTCCGCAACCTAAAATTTCATCGTCTGGATGAGCTGCAATTACAAGAATATTCATTTAATTTTAATTATTTTCCTTGCAAATTCTAAATCATCCAGATTATCAATATCTAAAACATCATTATCAATATATCCATATGGTTTATCATCAATCAATTTACCATTTATTAGTGTTGATGCTTCAGTTAAATAACATTGGCCCGCATCATGAAACTTTTCTTCCAAGTCTTGTGTTCTCTTTTCAAACGCTAATTCGTTATCAATTGTAATGTAACCTTCTTGGGTTTTACTCAATGCTCTTTGGATTGGATGTCTATACTTACTTATTATTAATCCAGTTTTAAATTTCTTATTAAGAAACTCATTACAAAATTGATTTATGGACTTTGAGGATAATAGAGGTGTACAGGGGAAAAGTGTTAATACATAATCGCTTAAACTAATTAAATTTTTTTTTATTAAATCTTTTGAAACTTCTCCAAGTGTTTGATCTACTCCTATAAAGTCGTTACTTAATTCTTTTGATCTTGGCAAGAAAATTGCCCCACATCTTGTCGCCAAATCACCGAATTCAGTATCATCTGTTGAAACAAAAATATTTTTTATAATGTTTATAGACTTAGCTTTTTCAATTGCATCTTGAAGCATAGGAACCCCATTAAATAATTCTAAGGCTTTTCTAGGTATTCTTTTACTTCCTGCTCTACATGGAATTATGCAATGCATTAAAGTACTCTTCAGTGGCTTTTTTGATTTTATCAATATATTTATTATTTGCCCTAAGATCATTAAATAAATTGATTACATTATTTTTGCCTTACCGTATCTTTATTTTGAAAAATATTTATTACTGCTATAGTGCCAACTATAAAAAGCTACATTATCTAAAATAATTTTTTAATAAAGAATTGGGTCTTTTACTTCCAAACAATATCTCAATGTTTTTAGATTTCAAGCATTAATTTTTATATTTTTTGTAATTTCATCAAGACTATAATGCTCCTTTTAGATAGCGTTTTTAGAGGAGAGAGACATAAATTTATAAGACTACTTTCACTCTCAACATTCTTTTTTTATCGAAAAGCCAAAAAGGGGAAAGTAAAAATCTGAAAACTTTTGATTAAAAAATTTAATATAGAAAAAACCATTATGTTAACCTATACTAGAAAATTAATGTATATGTTTGAATGTTAAATAATATTCTGATAAGTGGAGGGACAGGGAGTTTTGGAAAATCTTTCATTAAAAAAGTATTAGTTGATTTTCCAGAATGCCAAAGATTAGTTATTTTTAGTCGAGACGAGTTAAAGCAATGGGAGATTTATAATAATTTATCCGAGAGAAATAAAAAACGAGTGCGAATGTTTCTTGGTGATATTCGAGATAAAGAAAGGCTAAAAAGAGCCTTAGAGGGAGTTGATTATGTTGTGCATGCAGCAGCTTTAAAACAAGTTCCTGCGGCTGAATATAATCCTTCCGAATTTATCAAAACTAATGTATTAGGAACTCAAAATATTGTGGATTGTGCTATCGAGCAAGGAGTTAAAAAGCTAATTGCTCTGAGTACAGACAAGGCCTCTGCCCCAGTAAATCTTTATGGAGCATCTAAACTTTGCGCTGACAGAATCGTTATTGCAGCTAATAATATTAAAGGTTCAAAAACTATAAAGCTATCGGTAGTAAGATATGGAAATGTTTTTGGTTCAAGAGGATCAGTAATTCCTTTGTTTCTAAAGCAAAAAGAAAATGGGACATTGAATATTACACATAAAGATATGACTAGATTCAATATTACTTTGAATGAAGGTATTGAATTAGTTATTAATGCTTTAATCAATTGTAATGGAGGTGAAATTATTGTTCCAAAAATCCCAAGTTATAAAATTCTCGATGTTGCAAAAGCAATTGCTCCAGAAGCTAATATAAGATATACAGGCATCAGACCTGGGGAAAAAATACATGAAGAGATGATAACTTCTTCAGATAGTTTTAATACATACTCTAATGGTAAAAACTATATTATTTTAAGTTCTGGGGCTAAACCTATCTCATCAGAATATTCCAAAGTGGATGAAGGATTTTCATATAATTCCGAAACCAATGAATCTTTTTTATCCACAGAACAAATTAGACAATTAGTAAAAGCATATAAATTACAATTTCAATAAGTTGAAGAAAATAATCCCTTATAGTAAACAAAATATCACTCTTGGAGATATTTTCAGTGTTTTAAAATCTACTACTAATCAGTTTATTACTCAAGGACCAATTGGAGAAAAATTTGAATTAGAGATCTGCAAGTTTACAACTGCAAAATATGCTATTTGCAGTAACAGTGCTACAAGTAGTTTAATACTAACTTATAAAGCCCTTGGGCTTGGGAAAAATGATTATCTCTGGACAACTCCCATTACATTTGTTGCAACTTCAAATGCTGCCTTATTATGTGATGCAAAAGTTGATTTTGTCGATGTAGAAACTAGTGATGGATTGATTAATATAGATAAATTAAAGAAGAAAATAGATTATGCGAAATTAAAAAATAAATTACCTAAAATTTTATCAATAGTTCATTTATACGGAAATACACCAAATATGGTTGAGATAAAGAAAATATGTGATGAAAATAATATAAAAATAGTTGAAGATGCCAGTCATGCATTAGGAACATTTAGTCAATCAACAACTGTAGGGAGTTGTAAATATAGTGAAGCATGTATTTTCAGTTTTCATCCTGTTAAAATAATAACCACTGCTGAAGGTGGTTGTGTAACAACTAATGATGAGAAATTAGCCGAAAAAATAAGAATTTTAAGAAGTCATGGAATTACAAAAAACAAAGATCATTTCATAAGAAAGAAAAACGACCCATGGCATTATGAACAACAATTTTTAGGCTATAATTTCAGACTGACTGATTTGCAATCGAGCTTAGGGATTTCTCAATTAAAAAGAATTAATACTTTTATAAATAAAAGAAGAAAAATCATTCAAAAATATAAGAAAGAATTAAGAGAATTACCTTTAAAAATTGTTATTGAAAAAGATTTTTGCAGATCTGTTTATCATCTTGCGGTAATTAATCTTGACGACCCAAAAAAGAGATCAGATCTTTATTACGCCCTAAAATCCGAAGGTTATTTATGTCAAGTGCACTATATGCCAGTCCATTTGCAACCATACTATATGAATCTTGGATTCAAAAAAAATGACTATCCCTCAGCAGAAGAATTCTCCTCAAAAATTTTATCAATTCCATGTTTCCCAAATTTATCTTTGAGGAATCAAGAAAAAATTATTGAATCTATAAAAAGAGAACTACAGAGATGATATTTAAGTATTAGTAAATATGAATATTAGTTATAATAATTAATTAATGGTGAATAACAAGTGACTTACATAGTAGCTGAAATTGGTATTAACCATAATGGATCACTTGAAATTGCTCGAAAGCTTATTGAAGAAGCAGCGAAAACAGGCTGTGACGCAGTCAAATTTCAGAATTACAAGACAGAGGATTTTGTTCATGATAAAAGCCTTACCTATACTTATAAATCTCAAGGAAAATCGGTTACTGAAGAACAGTATAAAATGTTTAAAAGATATGAAATAGATTTCAATTTTCTTTGTAAATCAAAAATAATTTGTGATAAAAATAATATTGAATTAATATCAACGCCAACTAGCAAAAAAGGAGTTGATGAATTAGTAAAGATAGGCTGCAAAAAAATAAAAAATGGTTCTGATTTTCTATCAAATTTATCTCTGATCAAATATATGAAAGATTCTGGATTAGAGGTAATTTTATCAACAGGGATGGCTTACAAAGAACAAGTAGATGATGCAATCAAGTGTTTTTCAGATAAATCAAATTTAACACTATTACATTGCACCTCTTCCTATCCAACAAATGATAAAAATGTTAATTTAAATAGAATGATAAACTTGAGGGATACATATAAAGTTAAAGTCGGATTTAGTGATCATACAATTGGATCACTTGCTGCCGTTGCAAGTACTATTCTAGGAGCTAAATTCATAGAAAAACATTACACCTTAGACCATAATCTTCCAGGTCCAGATCATCATTTCTCAATAACACCTAAGGAACTCAGAGATTATGTTAGAGATATTAAAAAAGCAAAAGAAATTATGGGTTCTAAAGTTATTGAGCCTTCAAAATCTGAGAAAGAAACTTTAATTAATGCACAATTATCAATCTTTTATTTAAAAGATTTAAATAATGAAATTCTTAAAAATGAAGATATTTTTTTTTCAAGGCCAGGTGATGGGATTTCGCCAAATAAACTTAAAAATTATATTGGGAAGAAGCTAACTAAAAAAGTTTTGAAAGGAGATAAACTTAATGAAAACGATTTTAAATAAAAAATTTATATTTGAATAAATTATATGCATAAAAAAGTCTTAGTAATTATTGACTTCTCTGAAAAGGTAGGTAACGGGCACAAAAACAGAGTAAATTCAATTTTAAAAAAACTAAACATAGAACAATTAGACGTTCAGAAAATATTATTAGATTATACAAATAAGGAAATCGTTATTAATAATTTAAAAGAAACTCACTTTCGAAAAGAAAGTTATCAATTATTATTAATAGATTCATTTATTTTATCTGATAAAGAAATAATATTTTTAAGTAATTTTTTTAAGAATGTACTTGTAATTGATGATTGGATTGGAAGAAAATTAATTGGAAATAATATTTATATATTAGATTGGACTGCTATGGCTGAAAGATCTCCAATCCATTTATCTCAAAAAAATCTAAAAAAATTTCTAGGACTAGAATATTGTCCAATTGAAAGAAAGCATTCATATAAAAAAACAAATGACTTTTTAATTCATCTTGGTTCCAATATTAAAACTAGTATTTATGTAGATATTATTAAATATATTTCGAGAAAATATAGTGATAAAAAAATTACTGTAATTGATAAAAAAATTATAAAAATAAAAGAAATGATACCTTCATCTAAAAATTGCGAATTTTTAGACTATCTAAATGAAAATGAATTTAAAAATTATTTACTTAGTTCAAGATTTTTTATAAGTACTGGTGGGTGGTCTTGTTACCAAGCAATTTCTTTGAATTGCTTTCCTCTCCTTATTTCTTTAAATGATTCAAATACTTATTTTGACTGTTATGGCATTGTATTTGGAGGATATGGAAAAGCTTTTGGTTTTATAAATGAATTTGATAAATTAAATATTATTTCTAAAGACTTAGATTTTCAGAATAATTACTTGACTGCAAATAAAATTGGAGAGAAGTTTTTATTATTAAATAAATTATTAGATAAGTAATAAGACTTAGACTCTATCTTGTTAAAAATTATCGTAGAGATATTAATGAAAGATAAAGTATTATTAGATAAATAAAAAATTTAAATTAATATAAATAATAGTAATTAATTTTCTTGGTTTTGTAATTATCTAATGACTAAGATTTCGATAATGGGTCCAAGCATATTTTCATGGGGTGGTTTCTTTGGTTTAATGAGAAGTTCAGATATATTTGTTCTATATGATGACCAACCATATACAAGGAATGACCTTTCAAATAGAAATAAAGTCTTTATTTCGAAAAATCAAATTGGTTACATAACAATCCCATATAAACATACGGGGCAAAAATATATAAATTATTCTGACTTATATTTACTGAGTAACATTAAGCTAAGAGATAAGTATTTAAGAGGTTTAAAAATGAATTATTCAAAATCAAAAGGTATAGATGATATAGAAGAAATTTTAATTAGTCTTCCATGGCATGAAAAAATTAAACTTATAGATTTTCAACTTGCTGTAATTAATACTTTGAGTGAATTTTTTAAGACTCCTCAGATAGTTCTTTCTTCAACTATCGAAAAAAAAGGTAAATCTAATCATTTAGTTGAAATCATACTAAATAAGCTTAATGCAACTATTTATTTATCAGCATTTAATAGTTTTAACTACAATAAAGAGTATGCTCTTAAATCATCAAAATTTAAATATTTATATCAACATTTTGAATACTTGCCTTATAAACAGCCTTCTGAAAAATTTTATCCAAATTTATCTTTCATTGATATAATTGCGTGCCTAGGTAAAAAAAACTTTGATAAATATTTAAAAGAATGCGATAAGTATTTAACAATTAGTCAAAGAGAAATTTTAGGGAAGACTTAAATTCTGTATATAAATAGATTATTTTATAGAATCTATCATTTCTTTTCTTGTGTGTTTCCATTCATAAAGTTTTAATTTGCCTTTAAATTTATCCTGTATATCTTCATAGACAATATTTACCGCTTTATTATATCCAAGTTTTGGTAGTCTATAAGTCTTTGGGGAAAGAACTATATGACTAGAATAGCCTTCTAAGTCTATGGTTTTGCCTGTACATGATGTTATGACCTCCTCCAATTCCTTAAGTATTTTCAAAAAAAACTCTCTTTTTGAATTTTTATACATGATTTTCAAGTCTTCTCTTGCAGTTACCTCAGCACATAAAACGGTTAACTTATCAGAGTAGTTAGAATATGAGAGATCAGTAATTCTGGTTATACTATGCCTTAGATCATAATCAAAAATGTAATTTCTATTACCGAGTGATCCAAATGGGGCTTCAACATACACAAAAAATTGTGGAACATGGTTTGTATGCTCTTCCAAACTATTTGAATTAAGAATAACTTTCTCAGCTATTCTCTCATCAAAACTGATAAAAACTTTTTCAAAGGTTTTAATTCCATTTTTATTTGATAAACAAGAAATATGATGATCATCAATTAAGTCGAATGACTTAATCATTTCGTTAGGATATAACTTTACTCCTATTTTTTGAAGATGGTCAGTAATTGACTTAAAAAACTTTTTATAACCATATTTCGGATAGTAGTTAAATAATGTATTACTTACGAAAGCTTTTGGTGCTGCTAGAATTTCATCAAAAAAATTAAATTTAGTTTTAAGTAGATTTGATGTTTCTCCATCAAATAAAACATGTCTTTTTGATGCGAAAGGAATCACTTCAGAAGCATTTGAATCCAATATTTTCGATGAAGCATCGTAAAATTTTATACAAAGTTTTTCAAGATATTCACAAAGTCTTGCACCATTCTGATCATGAAGTAATTGATGAAATGAATAGTTGAAATTTCCTTTATTATTTTTTCCTGTATTTCTAACTTCTAATAATTCTTTAAGAATCAAAGAAAGCTCTTTCTCATTAAATACCAAATTCCAAGGCGGCAGAGCCATATTTTCTTTGTAAAGTTTCCCTTGAATAAAGCCTGAATAAGAAAAGCTTAAGTCACTTAATTCACAGCCGTTGCCAAATGATTCAACAAGTTTTTTATCTTGAATGGTAAAGTTATCTAAATATTGAGGACCTAAGTCAAAATTATGTTCCCAAATATCCACTCCATTTAAGAAGCCTCCTAATAAAGGGTCAGAATAAAAAAAACTTACATCAAAGTTATGAGATCTCAATTCCTTTGCTATTAAACAGGATCTAAAATCTCCTCCAATAACAGCTACATTCAAAAGAAGAAAAATTAATTATAACTAATTATACTTATTATTAATTATAAACGACAAGAATTCCTAATTTTTTAAGAGATATAAATTTTTTAAATTTAAATCTTCTTGCAGCTTTATTAATATCAGAATTTCTTCTTATAGTTTCTTTCTCATCTTTTAAATAAGTATAAAGAATCCCCTTTATATTAACTATTAATGAAATTAAAATTCCCAAAATTAATAATGTCAAACTTGAGTCATTAGAGTCTTTATCCATTATCCTAGCTATCTGAGAACTAGCGAAACCATCCTCTTTTTGGGCTTGTTTATCTGGTAATTCAGAAATAACACTTTTTAAAGAAAGATTTTTATCAATTGTGATTTCCTTATTATTATGATTTATATAAGATTTAGATACTTTATAAGATAGAAATTCTTTATCCTTTTCAAAAGGATAAAAGAACTTAGCATCTTTTGACATAAGGAAACCTTCAATAGCTGTAGTGCATCCTGAATGACCTATAGATTCAGCAGCTGCAATCCAGACAAGTGCATTTCCTGAGGCTTCAACAATAACAGATGTGGACTCAAACATTTTTCTGGCTTTATCTAATGATTCATTTGGATGAGGGCGATAAATTAAATTATCAAAATTAGAGGAGAATTTTTTATCTAAAAGTTTTTCTCTTACCTTTAATCCTCTTTGTTTATGATTTTCTAAATATTCAATTAAATCCTTTTTTTCCTTTTCTGATCTAAAAATTCCTATATTTGAGAGGAATTTATAATCCAAACCCTTAGGGGGATTTAAAAAACTAAAAGTGCTGTTAAATAAGAAGAATCGTCCATACTTATTTCTCAACATTAGAATTTCATTCTTATAAAGGTTTTCGATTTTATTTAAAACATCTATGCGAGGATTCCCACAAAAAGTTATTCTATTGGTAAATTTCCTTTTCAAAGATTCATAGTCTTTTTTCGTTGAAGCAAAAGCATGCTTACATTGATCTTGAGCACCAAACCTAATAGAATTATCGCTGAATCTATCAAAATACTCCTCTTCAAGAAAATAATATGAACCTTTTGATTTATTAATTTTTTTAGCATATCCATACATTGATTTCCTTAAAGACATACCTAAAACACTGTAGGATGAAAATATAAATTTATGGATTAGGTACATAATATTCTTTGGCAAAATTATTGATATAAACTTATTGTTTTTATTATGGTATTTCTCTAATTTATTTAGTTCAGAAATAATAGAGCACCTACCGTCTAATTCTCTAACATAATTTTCTAAAGGAAAGAAAAAAATATTCATATAATTCCAATTCTCAAAAACAAATCTTAAAAACTTAAAATAAACTTTACCATATTTTACTCAAGTAAATGTTCATATTTATTTTAAAATAGAAATAATCTTACTTTTAAGTTTTTAAATTTATTTTTTGTAGCTATAAATATCTAATAAAAAAAATCAAATCATCACCTTTTCTTAAGTCAATTTTACTAAATCTACCTGCCTCAATAAAATCAAGAGTTTCGAATAATTTAAGACTCGACTTATTAGAACTTAAAACTCTTGCGACTATAAATTTGCAATCAGTTTTTTTAAGAAAAATTATCACTTTTTTAAAAGTTTCTTTTCCAAAACCTTTACCCCAGTAATTTGAATTTAAAGCAAATCCCACTTCCACCCCAGGGATTATTCCATCACCAAACTTCTGATTATCTATATTAAAAAAACCAATTAATTCATCATTTAAATAAACTCCAAAAAAGTATAATGCTTTATCAATTTTATAAGAAAGCCAAGATTTAGAACTTTTAATACTTTCATTTCTTACCTGCTCTACATTAAGTAGAGTCATAACTTTTAAATCATTTCTAATATGGTTAATTGCTTTAATATCTAAATGATTCATATCTTTAGTTGATTTAATGATTTTAATTTCAGGAATCATGTTCATATAGTTTATTAGGTAGTTTTTAATTTTTACTGCTTTAAGCTTTGATTAGATTCAAAATGATTATTGATATGATTGGTTATATCTTATATATTTAAATTTAATTGGATTTAACGTTTATTTTAACACCTACCTTTAAATAATTAATTATTTTAAAAATGATAATTTATCAACTTCTAATATATAAAGAAATACAAATTAAACCTACTTTTTTAGATTATAATTTTTACTTGATTTCAAATATACTGTTAAATGCTAAAAATCATTAGATTATATTCATTATTTAATTACAGAAAAAAAGATTAAAAAAATTTTTTAATCATCAGCATTGTTAACATGTAGAATATTAAATAATAAAATTTTATCTTTGAATTTAGTCAATTTAATTCAAATTTCTAGTTTATAAAGATGGATGATATAAAAAATATATTTAAATATATAAACACATTAAATAAAAGACACAAATTACAATTATACATTTTAATTTTCTTAAATATTGGATTAGCTATTTTAGATAGTGGCGCAATAATATCAACCTCTTCTACTTTCAGTCTAAATAATCTATCTTCTCTAAAAATTTTAATTCTCATAATGCTTCTTACTACATTGTTTAGAGCTTTTTTATATTATTTGATATCATTTCATCTAAAATCAGTAGGTAAAACAACTTCAAATGCAATATTTCAATATATAGTTAATTATGAATATGAAAAATTTATAACTACAAGTAAAAAGGAAATTAAAAATACAATAACTTATCGATTAAATGCAGTAATTCATGGTATTCATACCACCACAATAACAATATTACATTCAGCTATATCACTACCATTTTTTATGGTAGCTATATCTACCCTAATAGGGAAAGAGGTAATTTATATATTTATTACTTTAATATTGATTTTAATTTTTACTTATAGTAAATATAAAAAATTTATAGCTCATAGTAATAAAGTTGCAGATCAATCAAATGGAAATATTTTAGAATTGGTTTCTAATATGATTACTGATCCAAGATCACTAAAAATTTATGATCTAGAAAATGTATTTGCCAAAAACTTTTCTTCGAATGATAGCGAACTTAGAAACACACAAGCTACAAATATTTTATTTACTATTCTTCCAAGGACTTTAGCAGAAGTTTTTATTTATGTATCAGCATTTTTAGTCTTATTAATTTCAAATGATAATAATGTTTCAAATGTATTTGTTCTTGGTCCCATATTATTAGTTACGCTCGCAAGAGTTATACCATTACTTACAAATTTGAATACTAATTTTATTATCTTTAAAGCTAATCATGTAGCATTGTCAACAATTCTTGAATATAAAAGAAAAATCAAAGAAAAACCTCATTTAGTAATCAAAAAATACGCCAAATTAGAAAGTATTGATTTAATAAATTATAAAAAAATAATTTATTATTATCCCAACAAAAAAAAAGCTACTTTGTCTATTAATAATTTAACCCTTAAGAAGGGTTTCCCATTAATCATAACTGGAGCATCTGGTATGGGTAAATCAACTTTATTAGATGTAATGTGTGGTTTGTTGAGTAGCAATTCTATTCAAATAGATGCACGTTTAAATAAAACAAATAAAGTATTAGATAAATATTATCTTAAACAAAATTCAAGTTATTGCGGTCAAACTAATTTTCTAATACCTGGCACTGTGGAAGATAATCTTATGATTGGAGAAGTTGGAAAAATTAAAAAAGATTTCATATATAGTTTGTTAAGAGAATTTGGTCTTTCAGAATTTAACTTAAAAGATGTAGTTAATGATGGGAAAGATCTTGTAAGCGGAGGACAAAAACAAAGGATAAATATTATTAGGTGTCTAATTGAAAAAAGAAAAATACTTTTTATGGATGAGCCTTCAAGTGCTCTTGATAAAAAAAATACAAATATATTAATACGTTTAATTAATAAATATACTAAAAATAAACTTGTTGGTATTGTATCGCATGATTTACAAGCTTTTAGCCAAATAAAAAACGGACGAATTTTTGATTTAGATAAATTATTGTAATCAAGATAAGAAATTAATATCCTAATATATATAAATAAGAATTAATTAGATTAATTAGATTAATTAGATTTTTTAGATATTATTATTAAAATTAGCTAACTGATTTCGAAAACTCAAGAGTGTATGATTTACTTAATGAAAATATTATGTTGAATTAAAAATGTATTTATTACATATATTTGAAGGGAGGCGTTTTGCTCTAAATGGAGGACAGAAATCGAGAGGTTTGTTAACCGAAATTATATTAGAAATGGGTGGTAAATCTATTTGTTTATCTTATGCAGGAGTCCATGAGGTATTCAGTTTCATTATCAAACTTTTCTTTAACAAAAGAAAATTTTTAATAGCAAATAATATTGAGATCCCACTTTTAGATTCAAGAATTTATTCAACAAATATTTTCTTAATTTCCAAATCTAATTTAAAATTTTTATTTAATAAATTTCTTCTTAATTATTATTTAAAATTTAAATTATTTGAAGATTACAAAAAACCTAATACCATCTTAGCTGAATTAAATTTTGAAGAAGCTGTTATTTTTTTTAAAAGATTATTTCCAAATGCAAAAATATTCTGGTTAACTCGTTCAACCATAAATTGTTTAATATGGTCATCAGCTAGGATGAACATAAATAAATATAGAAGAATACTTCAAGAAGTTGAAGGAATAGCTACAACTAGTGTAGAAACATATCTTATGTATAAAGATTATTTTGTAATAAAAAATCCTGATTTTAAATTCCTGGAGTTACATATACCATTAAAAAAAAATAGTCTTATAAGCAATATTATTTATGAGAATGATGTAAATAAAATTAAAGTTATTTCTATCTTTGGAAGTTTAGGTCCAAGAAAGGGGATTTTGTATTTACTAGAAATTTGCAAAGAAATTAATAAATATTATTCAAAAACTGTAGAATTAGATATTTTTGGATTTTGTCCATCACAGTATAATTTTTTAAAAAATAGAAATAATAAAAATAAAGATCTAATAATAAATTTACACGGATTTATAGATAATAATTTCACTTTAAAACTTGTAAGAAATTCTACTATTGCCATTTTTCCATCATATTCTGAGAATATGAGCAGGGCTCATAGGGATTGTGCTCTAATGAATATTCCAGTTTTTATAAATGCTAAATCTTTTGACTCAACTTTGCTTGATTTCCCAGAAACATTTCAAAGCTTTTATTCCTCAAAGAATTTATTGAATTTAATTGATAAATATTTAAATAATCCAGACAATCTTAGTTTGTTCAAAATTGAAAATAATGAAAAAATTATTAGAGAACAAATAAATAAAATTAATAGTTAAAAAGCAGTACTTGTTATATTGGAAAAATAAAAAATATTTTAATCGTGTTATTAAGAAATAAATCTTTTGTTCCTGAATAATATTGATGTTCTACCATTATTATAAAAATTTTTAATTAAGAATCCATTCGAGAGTAAAATATTTGTGACTTCTACTAAAGTAAATTCACATCTTATACCTCTTTCAGGTCCTACATCCGCGGCTATGTACTCAATATTGTTAATAACATTAATTGATCCTTTTAAAATCTCAGGTTCAAATCCTTCAGCTTCTAATTTTAATAATTTTATTTTCTTATTTTGAAGCTTTTGTTTTAAAAAAAGATTTTCTAAAGTTAAAAGCTGTACTTCTAACTTCTTTTGATAAGAAGGAGGTTCGATTAGAGATGAATCAGCATCATCAGGCGAATAGAATAAAGTACTTATTTTGTTTTCATCGCTAAGTGCAATTTTCAGTACTTTAGAAGTTATAAGTGTTTTTTTATTGCAAGAAATATTTCTACAAATAGATTCATACTCCTCAATCCCTGGCTCAATTGCGAAATATTTTAGTACAATTTTTAGCTGATTTAGATATAGCCAAAGGTCTGCATTATTTGCTCCACAGTCTATGATAATATCATCTTTATTAAATTTAATAAGACTTATTGAATAAGTTTCAGCTAAAATTTTACCTCTTAAATCAAGACTATTATTATATAGATTTCTTCCTCTGGATCTTAACCAAATTTCAGGAAAAAACCACTTTAATTTGTTTGAAGACGTTATCTGAGTAATTGCAAAACTTTTTTTATCAGGATAATGATTTATTTCAAATGTATAATTATCATTTTTATTACTACCAACAAAAAATAACAATTTATATAAAAAAATTGGACATCTGTTGTTAAGTGAAAAAT
>MDTE01128516.1_pt1 | contig 19843 bp, 14 predicted proteins | sample 811231 | NCBI WGS metagenome assembly MDTE01 (sample SAMN05326651, study PRJNA326480) | marine metagenome | isolation source: seawater | place: Indian Ocean: Red Sea | collected 2010 | reverse complement strand
GTTGGTAAGTCTGCACAATTCCCACTTCACGTTTGGCTGCCTGATGCAATGGAAGGACCAACACCTGTATCCGCTCTTATCCACGCTGCAACCATGGTCAATGCAGGTCTTTACCTCGTAGCTCGAATGTTCCCATTCTTTGGTGCACCAACGATGCAAGGTGAATTGGTCGATCTCGCCTTCATCATTGCTGCAATTGGCGGCATTACTGCTGTGATGGCTGCAGCGATTGCCTTTGTTCAGGACGATTTGAAGAAGGTTCTCGCCTATTCAACAATGAGTCAACTTGCGTACATCTTTACCGGTCTTGGTGCAGCTTTGTGGCTTGCCAACTCTCTCGACTGGCAAACCGATGACACAGCTCACAACATCGTTGTCGTTGCTTTCGGTGCAGCCCTCTTCCATCTTTTCAATCACGCCATGGCCAAGGGAATGCTGTTCATGGCCAGTGGTTCTGTGATTCATGAAATGCATCATGCACACCACGATCTTCATCATCATGATGACCATGGTGACAATCATCACGATGATCATCACGACGACCATTTCGATGCTCAATCCATGGAGAATATGGGTGGACTTGCCTCCAAGATGCCAATTACTGCTACAGCAATGTTGGTCGGTTCAGCCTCAATTATGGGATTACCATTGATCGGTGGTTTCTGGTCGAAGGAAGGCATCATCGCCAACGCATGGCGAGTCGCTCTTGAAGATCCTCGTTTCTTCCTTCCAGCAGCCTGTGTCCTCATCGGTGCAGCAATGACAGGATTTTACATGTCCCGAATGTGGCTCAAAACCTTTGCAGGCAAGCCAAAGACTGAAGTTGCAGCAAATGTACACGAGCACACACCATGGATTCCTATCCCATTGGTCACACTCACCTTTGTATCTCTTTCAAGCGTCATTCTCGCCGGAATGATGTTTACACATTGGGCTGGTGAGCCTGGTTCAACATACGCTTTCTTTGGAAAGAAGGGTCTGCTTGAAGGTCTCATCTATGAGTTTGAGCACGTCTTTGCAAACTCTGATGCATTCTTCTTTGTCTTGACGTATGTAGCCATCTTCATCGGTGCGATTGTTGGGCCTGGCCTTGCGATGGCACTTTATGGCGGTTCGCTCAAAGACGGCGAGAAAGCCAAGCCATGGATGCAACCAATCATCAATCTCTCTTCTCGAGTCAATGCAAAGCGCGGATTTGACAACAGCGCATGGGCCAACTCAGGTCTTTCCAATGCGCTTAAAGAACGACTCTACTTTGACAAGTGGTACGATGCAGCCATGCTCAAACTGGTTGCTGGTTTTGCCAACATCAGTGCTGCTTTCGATCGGAACGTTGTTGATGGAACCATTAAAACCATTGAATCAACTTCTCAAAAGCTTTCGACTCAAGTTCGTCGGTTGACAACTGGATCCGCCCGTGATTACATTATGATGGCGGCCTTAGGTGTCCTTGTAATCTACCTGCTCTTGGAGGTGATGATTTGAACATCGATTATCTCTCACTGATGGTTGTTCTTCCAATTCTTGCAAGTATCTTCTTGCTGATTTTGACTTCTCGCCTCAATCCAACAGCACGTGCAAGATTCGATGCACCTGTACGGATGGCAGCGCTGATTATTTCATTGGCGATGTTTGGACTTGCAACCCTAATGTTCTTGGGGCAAATAGGCGACGTGGGATGGAACAATATTGCATTCAACAATTTTGAATTCAAAGAATCCTATATTTGGATTGAACAACTTGGAATCACATGGACGGTTGGAGTCGATGGACTTTCGTTCCCAATGGTGTGGCTGACAACTTTACTGATGCCGATTACCATCATTGCAACATGGAATGAAAAGGCTGGTGCAACTTATTTCCCACTCATGCTCATGCTTGGTGGTGCATTGATTGGAGTGTTCGTAGCCTTAGACATGTTCATGTTCTACGTCTTTTGGGAATTGACCCTAATTCCGATGTTCTTTATGATCCTCAAGTGGGGTGGAAAGGACAGAAAGTATGCTGCTCAGAAGTTCTTCATCTACACCTTCACAGCTTCAGTGATCATGCTGCTTGGCCTACTAACGATGTATTTCTTGATGGATACACAAACCTTCAGCATGCAGGAAATGGTTGTTCAAGCGAGTTATGCCAACGGAAACGGCGTCTGGCTTGGCCTTGAAGTTCAGAAGGTACTGTTCATCATGCTCATGCTTGGATTCCTTGTGAAACTCCCAGCAGCACCGTTCCACACTTGGCTTCCTGATGCGCACGTCCAGGCACCAACAGGTGGTTCGATGATGCTGGCTGGTGTCATGTTGAAGATGGGCGCTTACGGTATGTTCCGTCTACCAATTTCCTTATTCCCACATGCCCTCGAAGAATTCCAATTCATCATCATGATCATTGGTCTAATTTCATTAGTATGGGGAGCAATTGTTTGTCTTGGACAGACAAATCTCAAGAAGATGGTTGCATATTCCTCCGTTTCACACATGGGTGTCATCCTGCTTGGAATTGCCAGCATGCAACCGCTTGGATGGGCAGCTGCACTTTTCATGATGTTCGCTCACGGTATCATCAGCCCAATGCTTTTCGCAGTTTGTGGTGCATTCAAACATCACTATCACAGTATGGAGATTGGAGCAATGCGTGGTATGGCTAAACATTCGCCTTGGCTCGCTACCAGCATGATGTTTGGTTGGATGGCCTCACTCGGTCTTCCTTTACTTGCAGGATTCGTTGCTGAATTGATGCTCATGGTCGCATACTGGTACGCCTATGGTTGGTGGATTCTCCTGCCAGGCCTTGTTCTTGCCATCACCGCAGCGTATTATCTCTGGTCAATGCAGCGAACAATCTTTGAGGGTGGTGAAGAAACTCAACCACCAGAAAGCCTCCATGGAGAACCTGTGCCAGATATCGATAACTCGGAAAAACTCGCAATGATTTTGCTTGCAGCCTTTACCATACTCTTTGGTATCATGCCTTGGATTTTCCTCGACATGATGGATATGTGGACGAGAAGTGCCATGACATTCCTTGGTTTCGGAGGTGCCTGAAATGTCATCAAACAATGAATTTGATTCTGATTTAATCGAAACTCTCGGTCCTGAAATGACCCTCTTTGTGGGTTTACTTCTTGTTATGATTGTTCCAAACCTTGGAAACGGAACGTTCCGAATACCAGGCACCTCAATTCGACTACCATGGTTCCTTGGAGGAACTCGTTACAAGGCAGTTTCATCACCACGTCTACCGGGCCTTCTCGCCGTTCTTACCATGGCTCTTGCCCTGTTCCAGGTCCTTTGGTACTTGTTCGATGCGAATGCAGCAGATGGAAAGGTAATTTCAAGTGAGAACGGAATTGAAATTTTCAAGGTGAATATGTTCTCTCGAATTTTCGAGGCGATCTTCTTCGCAGCGCTGCTTTTAGCAGCAATTGCATCACTCGATCGATTGCCAACAGGTTCACAGAAAAGTGATGATATTGATGTTCTATTCAACAATCGACGGCAAGCGGATTTCTATATCCTCATGCTCACTTCGGCTCTTGGAATGAGCGTTGTAGCTCTTGCTCAGGATATGTTTGTCCTGTTTGTTGGATTGGAACTTGCTTCATTCTCGACGTATGTTTTGGTCGCGTTCCACAAGGAAACTCGCGCTGGATCAGAAGGTGGGGCCAAGTACTTCATCGTCGGTTCCGTTGCTTCCGCTGTCGGACTCTATGGCCTGAGCATGCTTTACCTGTGGGCTGGCTCACTCCAATTCGATGAACTTGCAGCAAAATGGGCAACAGATGGAGCAACATCCCTCAGCATGATGGCACTAGGATTTGTTCTGGTTGGATTCGCTTTCAAGATCAGTGCAGCACCATTCCACTTCGCAGCTCCTGATGCGTATTCGGGTGCAAACAGCCCAGTTGCTGGTGTCCTAGCTACTGCGAGCAAGGCCATGGGAATGCTTGGTTTGATGCGTGTTCTATTAATCATCACAGTTCCCGAAGCGAATGCAGATGGTTCAGCCATTTGGATCGGCCTCCTCGGTGTGCTTGCTGCTGTAACCATGACATGGGGTAACATTGCTGCTCTGGGAAGTGAGAATCCAAAGCGTATGCTCGCTTATTCATCGGTTGCGCATGCTGGATACATGCTTGCAGCCTTGACTGCCATTGGTGCTTGGAATTGGGGATTGGTTGACAATGCTGGAGAGGCAATGGACGTTGTTGTTGCAGCGCTCCTTTTCCACATGTTCGTCCTTGTCTTCTTCAAACTTGGAGCCTTCCTTGTTCTAGGTGTGCTTGAGATGGAAGGAGGAGCATCCCGTCTCTCGTCTCTTGCCGGACTTGGCAAGAGAGAACCACTTCTTGCCGTTGCCATGTTCCTGTTCATGATCTCCTTGGCAGGTGTACCGCCAATGGCTGGCTTCCTTTCCAAATTACTCGTGATAATGGGTATTGTTGAAGTCGCTACTGGTACTGGTTCTCTCTCTTCCATTGGTGACGCACATTGGGTATGGTGGCTTGCTTTGTTGATGGTTATCAACAGTGCAATCTCGATGTTCTACTATCTGCGTGTCGGCGTCGTGATGTACTTCCATGAACCTGAAGAAGGACGTCGCGGACCACTCGCATCAGGAGCATCGATTCGTGTTGCAATCGCTCTTTGTGCAATTGGAACGGTCGCATTTGGACTGGTTGGTGGAGAACTTATCGAACTCTGCCGAGATGCTGCAGAATCACTTCGCTGAGAAGGGGCGACTTCAAGAGGGGTCGACCTCTCGAACCACATGGTGAGACCCTATGGGACGACGTCATGAGGAAAAGGTGGACGAGGAAGAACTCGCACGCTTAGAAAATCCTGAGGGCTCACCAGGAAAGATACGAGTTAAACTTCCAAACAACGGGAAAACCAAAGGTGAGCTTGGCTACAAGGGCGAAATGTTTGCATTGGCTGAGGAAATACTTGGGGGGCGACGTGTCACTGTTCTCTGTGCAGATGGTAAAACTCGAATGGCTCGAATTCCTGGCAAAATGCGCCGTCGTCAATGGGTTCGTGAGGGTGACTTGATCATTGTCTGGCCGTGGGATTTTCAAGATTCTAAAGCTGACGTAAAGCATCGTTATACAAAAACTCAGGCGATGTATCTCTCTCGGAAACAAGTTCTCCCAGATGTTGTCGATATGTTCGGTATGAACTCCCGAGTAGACGATGATGATACAGGTGATGATTTGTTTGGCTCATCCGACGCACCTGAAGGGGTCTCTGAAGAAGATCCTGATGAGGACGACATGTTCGGTTCAGATGATGATGACGTGGACGATATGTTTGGTTCAGATGGTGATGATGACGTAGATGACATGTTTGAGTCAGATGAAGAAGAAGTCGATGTTGCACAATCATCCGAAGCGGTCGAGATTCCTGAGTCTGAATCAATTGATGATGACGATGATGATGACGATATCGATGCTTTATTCGCTTAATTCGTCAAAGGGTTGAAGTGAATCAAGAGCAAATTGAGGCTTGAGAGGCATTCACATGACGCGTTCTGGTGATGACTGGGATGAACTTACTGAGCGAACACGGCAACGCAAACAAACCAGGCGGAAAAGCCGAAACAAACGTCAACGTTCCAAAGAGGAACAAGCTGATGATGAGTACGAAGAGCAGCATACTTCAAGATTCATTTCAGACCTTGCAAAGAAAGACAGTCAATACAACTGGATGAAAGATGAAAAGAACAAGCAGATGTTCAAGAAAATCGAGAATCGAATCCAAGGAGCATTAGGAAGTGGAACCTACGACTGGGTTGATCGTCGAGTCTTTGATCAGGTTTTTGATCGACTCACACTTATGTCACTGTACAAATTGATGAATGCTGGTGTTCTCGACACCCTCGATTTTCCAGTTGCCCGTGGAAAAGAGGCACACGTCTTTCATGGAACAGATCTCAATGGAAACAGTGTTGCAGTGAAAATTTTTCACACATCGAATGCTGTGTTCAAGAACTTGATGCAATACATCGAGGGAGACCCACGTTTTGGTGGTTTACGACGAAGGCATCGGGATTTAGTTGACATTTGGGTGCGGAAAGAACATCGTAATTTGATGCGACTTTATCGATGGGGATTACCTGTACCTCAACCCCTTGCTATTCAGAGAAATGTTCTCGTAATGGATTATTTGGGAACAGATTCCCAACCATCACCAAAATTAAGGGATGTTCACATTGAAAATCCTCAAGCTGTTTATGAGGAAATGCTCGAGTTCTTGGCGGTCTCTTGGCAAAAAGCAGAATTGGTTCATGGGGATTTTTCACCGTTCAATATCCTATGGCATGGCAATGCACCAATCGTTATTGATGTAGGCCAAGGTGTGATTCAACATCATCCAAAAGCAAAGGAATTCCTTGTCCGAGATGTAACTCGGCTCGTCGAATGGGCCAATAAGAATGGAATCGAAGTTGAACTTGCGGATGCAATGTATGAGGTTCTTGAAATGGACCTTTCCCATATTGTCGAGCGATTGGAGGAAGAGTGACTACTCTTCTTCCCACGTAATTGATTCATCATCAGCCATTTGCATCATTTCGTCGACCGCATCATCGTCATCAGGATCGACTTGGCTTGCCCGCAAGCGTCGGCCTTTTCGTTCAGAAACACGAGCAAGGCCAGGAACAAGACCATCGAATCCATCATCCCGAACAGTGTCTTGACGAGTTTCGATGTATTCTAGGGACCGATTATCAAATTTCATTCGCTTCCGACTTCGTTCAAGGAATGAGAGGACGCTACCATGTTCAGAGCCACCCGCAATCATCTCTACTGCTTGACGAGCGAGCGCTAGGCCATCTGCATCTCCAACCAACACCACGGTTGACTTGTAAATTGTAATTTCAACATCGGTGAGATTTTCGATGAGTCGACGAATTTTCCCTTGACTTCCGATGATTCGGGCACGAATACGTCGTTGTTGTTGCGAGCGCTTGCCAACGAAATCCTTCAGATCGACCATTTCAAAGAAATTGTCATCTTCAAGAAGGCGAATCGCTGCTTTGGGCGACATTCCTCTACCAATCGCTTTGATGACGTCTGGGAATTTCATCGCCTTGATTGGATCATAGGATCCTGGTTCTCCCCAGACCACTTCAACGTCACCAGATTCGGAGTCAATATGGAATTCAAGTGCCCCTGAAGCTTCACGGAGTGCCTTTGCCGTTGCCCCTTTCGAGCCAATAAGGACCGCAATTCTGTCCTTAGGAATACGTGGTAAGCCTTGTCGCATGATTAGGTGCCTCACGCCACTCTTTTTCAATCTCGTTGTTGAAGCATTGCGACAATAAATCCAACACAAATGAGTGCTGAAATTGTTGGTGCGAAAGATGGAACAAGACCTGGACTTGAGACATCTGCACCGGTAACAACCATGTAGTGGTCGTTGTTGATTTCACTGTTTTCATCAATGACGTTGGTAGGATCGATACGAACCCGTAGGTCATACTGTCCACTGTTCGGAACTGTGTATGTCCATTGAACAGTTTCAACACCATCTCCGAGTGAACCGGCTGGAAGCGTCTGAACGCTCATCACAGTCCACAGTGTTGTCGCACTGCGATCTGCGGGTGCAGCTTCTAAACTAACCACAACAGCTCCAGCATAGACTAGGTTGGAGGTTAACTCTCCAGTGATAGTAACGTTTCCGAAAGTTTCACCGGGCCTGACCACCAATCGATCGACATCGGTTGCTGTGACATTCCATGAGAGATCGAGTCCTGGTAAAACTTGAAACGCCTCAGGCTCGGTAGTTTCGCTGTTTCCAGCTTCGTCTACTACCGTTGCTCGCAACATAAGGTATTGACGCGACTTCGTTGCCCAATTGGCCATAGCTAATCCACGTTCAAGTCCAGCACCAGGAAGTTCCAACCATTGACCCGTGAGGTCTGGAGTTAAACCGACACCGTTGCTATCAAACCCGTATTGCAATGATGTTGCACTGATGTCGATTCCGGAGAGCAAATCATACGTTGAGTAAGAGATATTCGCAGTTCCGAGCAAACTTGTCGTCAATGGATCGACAGTCCAACCAACAAGTTCAGGCATTGACGTGTCAATCCGAATTGTTTCAGTAAGGGTATTTCCAATATTTCCAACTCGGTCCGTAGCTCGTAAAGATATACTATGATTACCTTCTGTCAACTCGATGCTGTGTGAATTACCAGTTAGGGAACTCCAGGCGCCTCCATCAACTTGCAATTCAACGAAAGCAACACCGCTTCCAGCCCCATCATTGGCGCCATCAAGAATTCCGTTGATACTGATTGTGCTCGAAGACTGCCAAGTATTTCCGTTTCCTATGGACACGCTATTCATCGTCGGACCGGTTCGATCGATGCCGATAAATATGGTTTCTGAGGCACTCAAACCTGAGTCATCTAAGACTGTGAGACGTGGATTCCAAGTGCCCTCAGAAAACGCACCAGTACTCCAATCCCAACCATAGGCCAACGAACTTGGCCCATCAGTCGCAGGTGAACCAGGGCCGGGTACATTTTGCAGTGTTGCTCTTGAGAAGTCATCATCTGAGATTCCGTATCTGAATTCGATCGTTGCAGTTTGACTAACATTGAACCAGGCTCGGTCTGAACTTGATGACCCTGTCCCAACATCAGCAGAAAGTACGGTAAATGCTGTGATGACAGGAACCTGATTGGCGATAACAAATTCGTCGGTTGTTGTCACAGTAGTATCGCTTGCATCAGAATCCCATCCAGTAGCCCGAAGTGTGTATGTGCCATTTGTGTACGAGTTTGAATCAAAATTGAACAACCAAGGCGACCCTGTGAGGTTGGTGAGTGTTGTATAAGCGTCTCCCACTTTGGCAATCTCGACCAAGATTGAGTCAATTGTTCCCGTTCCAGAAAGACTGAAACTGACCGTTTTCAACCCTGTAATTGTTTCGTCTTCAACAGGACCGTTTGAGAAGGTGATGGTTGCAGAGGAAGTTCTCATTGATTTCTGTTCCACATCAAGATGAGTTGCTACTGGTAACGAAACCGATATCATAGAGAGCAGGAGGAAGGTAACAAGACTCACGGCCGTAACCCTTCCTCCCATGCTTTGCTTAGGTTTGCAACCATCCTTCAAATCTCCCCTTCTTCCATGGGATTTCCTATAGTCTTGTAGGGTTCTGACCAGATGGGTTCAAGTGCTTTGCATGTCGTCGAATTACCATGGCGAGAGGCGCGTTTGCGGCAAGTTGTGTTCTTCTGATGCTGATGTCCTTCGTCGTTGTACCTGCAAGTTCCTATGATAGCAACGGCGTCGAAGCCTCAGAACAGAGCCTGAGTATCCTTCCTGCAAACCCAACTGAAGGTAGTTCAGTCACAGTTTCTCTAACCTTGCAGAATACAAACTTACAGGTCGCTACCAACGTTGATTATTCCTTTTACGCAAACGCGATTTCAACAAACACCCGCCTTTATACTTCGACAGTGAATATTCCCGCAGATGACTTTGCAACAGTGACAACAACCTGGGAAGGTTTGTCTGTAAGTGATGATAAATTGTACGTGACGTACTCATACAATAACGGACCAGTACAAGAATTCTGGAAGTCGTTTACAGTACAAGGTCTTCCAAGTTTGTACATAGTCGAATCGACAATGACACCCTCTGCAGGCATACATTCTGGAGATACAGTCGCGCTCGATACCAAGATTGCGAACATTGGAAGTGTCGATGCGCCTGCATCCAATCTCGGTATCAATTATCCAGGCTCGATGAATGATGTTGAGCTTCCAACTGACGCCATCCTAGCAGGTTCTGAGGTGTGGGTCAATACAACATTTATCGCTCCAAGTACAGGCTCCTACGACATCATCTTGACACCTGATGTCAATGATGTAATCCTCGAATCTTCTGAGCAAGGTAAACAATCAACCGTTCCCTTGGTTGTTGATCCACGCATGGATTTGTTCCATGATGGAGACCTAACCATAACGCCAACAGAAGGATCCTTAATCGGTCCATGGACCGTTTCTGGTGTCCTCGCCCGTGAGGCAGGTGAAGGAACATCAACGGTCCCGATGGTGTTGGAATTCAGAGAGGGCGCTGCTTTGGTTCGTAGTACACAAGTCTTTGATGTCCAGATTTCAGGTACGGGCTACAGTACCCAACCGTGGACATCCAGCATTACAAGTACAGATATTGCTGGTCTGCCAACTGGAGATTATACGCTTGCAGCAGTCATTGACCCATTTGGTTCTGGTACGTTTACACAGGAAAATACGGACAATGACGAACTTCTTGCAACCTTCTCCCTTCCAGAAATCCCTGATGTCTTCATCGATCCTCTCGCCCTTCCAAGTCGAACAACTGTAGCGGCTGGCGATTATGTTGATTGGTCAATAACAGCAACAAACACTGGAGACGTAGCCGTTTCTGGAAAGTTCGTCTACACTTGGGAAGGGCAGAGTTTTGATACCTCATTAATCCCACTTAATCCAGGACAGGTTTACACGCACACAATATCGCACAGTACCGACATTGGCCAACACACTGCGGAATTGTACGCAGAATGGCAACCATCATCAGGATCTTATGATCGTGACCCCACGAACAGTGTAGCAACAGGAGAAGTATTGGTTGAAGCGAACTTGCAATTAGATTGGGACGGTGACTCGATGACAATTGTCGATGAAGCTGGTGAAGCGGCGACTTTCCCACTAGAATCAGGCCAACAATACACCATGGCACTCGATGTTCGAGCAACTCGTGGAACTGGCGATCTTACTTTCACATGCAAAAACAGTCAAACGACTTGGGGCACTACTGATGTGACCATTGCAAATCCTGGTGACCGTACTGAGGTATCGTGTACCTTCACCGCATCTGGCAAGATGTCAATCGTTCAATTGGTCCCATCGGACGCGATGGTTGCAGATACTTTCGAACGGTCTTTCTCCACGGCACTTGTCGATGGTGATGGGTCAAACAGTGGAAACAACGACGGGACAGGGACTGCTGTTTTACTGTTCGTTGGTGCACTTGCTATGATCGGTGTACTTGTTGGTTCCGTTCTCCTCACACGAGAACGAGAAGAAGAGGTTGAACGCGATATCTTCAACTATTGCCCAGCTTGTGATGGAGAACTTGAAGGGGATGAAAACCGTTGCCCACATTGCTCATTCAATCTACGAAAAGCTCGCTCTCAATTCCACGACTGTCATGAGTGTGGCGAGTCCATCCCTGACCTCATGGAGAATTGCGCATACTGTGGTGCTGAACAAGACGTTTCCTCCTTCTTTGAACGTCGTGTACGACGCATTCGCGAGGTTCCAGAGGAAAAGCAACTCGTCACATTACCAGAGGAGAATGAAGACGAGATTGTTACCGGTTCTGAAAACTTTGCAGATGCTGTAAAGGAATTTGGTTACGACGAATCGCATCTTGAAGATGAATGGGATGAGAATGTTGTTGCAGCAGAACAAGAAGTTACGGCTGCTTATGATATTCGCAATGCTGATGAAATTGCAATGGAAGACATGACAGATGAGGAAATTGAAGCCATGCAAAATCAGGTTGTTACGACATTAAAGACGGTTGAAGAATCCTTTGAAGGCCATGATTTGGATGCATTCCTGCCGGCGAAGGAGAATATGAAATCACTCAAGGATGATGGTGAAGATAAGGATGGAGCCGCTTGGACAACACTCTCTGCGAGTGACGCAGAGATCCGAGGCGACCTCTACGACTTAACCGGTGAAGAAGGCGTCATGCCTGGTGAAAAGGTTGTTGTCGGAATGGGAATTACTGATAATTCTCTAGCAGGAAATGAAATCAAAGAGGCCAGTGCTGATTTTGCCTTTGAAGACGATTCAGAATTACCACTCACTGTTGAAGATGGTGATAAGACTGCGACCAAACCACGTCGTCGTCCACGGCGCAATCGAGAGCCTGAAGCTGAAACAGCAGATTGTGGTGCATGTGGGGCTGTTATTCCAGCGGATGCAAAAGAATGTCCTACCTGCGGTGCAAAATTCGAGTGATGGTTGCCTGTCAGCACTCATAGGGTTCGTCATCGCTTGCGCTCGGATTTGATGTTGCGTCATTCAGGCAAGAACAATGAATCGTATCCCCCGTTTGAACGCTTCCCAATGACGGGGTGATTTTCATATCATTGAGTCGATTGGCTATACCCATGCAGCAGAGGTTGTTGACGGTCTTTGTGGCCCTCTCAATGCTCCTCCTCTCCGCTTCAGGTTGCATTGGCCTTCTCCAAGGAAGAGAATACATGGAGCATCTCCGTGGTGATGTAAAACTCGACTCCTCAATTGAGACGACAGTCGTAGAGCATGCATTCACCAATGCTGAGATTAATGTAGAGTGGAATGAAAAATTCACAGTAGACTCAGAGGTTACCAAAATTGGAGTTTATTTCAAGACCGAAATGGCGGGAGAAATTATTCGGGAAATTTTTCCCGACTTTTTTGATTTACGTGAAATCAAGGTTGAGATTACAGATCCATCTGGATTGGTCAAATATAACGCAACACATGTTACGACGAAAACTGCTCCGTATGTATTGATTGAACCCGAGTTGGATGGGAAATTTGTATCTGGTCAATGGAACATCAACATTGTCGGTACAGGTGGCGGAGTCCTCACGGAGCAAGATAATTTTCTCGTCAGTGTTGATGTGACGAGAACTTGTATTCAGTATCCTCAAGATGACGGTCGTTGTGTCGTAGAGAATTAGACCAATGAATCGCTGCAAGCGTATCTTCTGCTGCAATTTCTGCACTTACCTTCACGTTCATGATTTCGCTTTGCACCACCTTCGACCATTAATCGTTGCACTTCAATGATGCTTTCTTTAAGGTGCTGTTGAGCATGTTGATCCCAGAACACTTGGTGAACGTCGTCATCTCCATATCGTAACACTCCATATGGAGGTGTTTTGCCAGTACTTGTTTCAACCAATGAGATGTATGCAAGAAGCTGCAAACGATGTGATTTGTGTGGCTTTTTGGGTATTTTTCCAGTCTTTTGTTCAACGGGAATAAATTCACCATCGATAATGACGATTTGGTCCGGTCGTCCGCGAAGGCCTGATACTTCATCAACGAGGAGATCACTTGTTTTGTCATCATCAGAATAGATGATTTCAGCACCACTCTCGAGGCCAATTTTTTTCCTATTGGCTACGACCTCATTTTCTGCTTTGAGCGTATTTTGGAGTTGCCATGTGGCTAAAAATGTCCAAATGAATGCAACAACAACAAGAATGAACCCAGCTTGACTTCGATCATCAGCTGCAACGAGTGCAATGGCGTGAATTCCAATAATTATCGTTGATAGGAGTAGGCTGGCTTCAGTTTTTCCGGCTGAAAACCACCCACCTAGGAATCCTATAGGGCTCCATGTCGGTTCCAAACCAGTCGATTCAAACCGTTCCTTCAACTCACGAATTTCTTTCATACTTTGCTCCATATTGAGCCAATTCCGCCAAGGCAAGATGATTGAAAGAATTGCAGCGATGAGGAACGAAACAGACCACATGGATAGAATCTTAGCGAATTCAATCGGGGCGTTCATCACGTCATCAATGTAAACAAATGCAATTGCATCGATGGAAAAGGCAATGATAATTCCAAACCACCACGACCAGATGAGGAGTGAGCGTCGCATCCGTATTAACGCGTCTTGATACTCATTCATTTCCGTATGAATTTCTTTGTGCTTTTCAACACCTTTTTCCACGGCTTCTCCCACTCCAGAGGTTCCTTCTTTCGCAAGTTGCCAAGATAGAGGACAATACATGAATCGCTCCAAGTCACTTGCACTAACGGGTAGTGGTGAACTTGAATCGTCTAGGTAATAGCCATCAGGGCCAAGTTTCGCATCAGGAAAACTAACCCCCATAGTATCATCTTTCACCCACATAGATTTGATTTCTTCCCCTACTTACGTCAAAACGTAGTTCCGAGATGTTGCGAAGCGGTTAAGAAGAGGCTTCAGGTCGGTTGCTTGCTGAGGCACTACTATGTCTGAAGAAACTGGACTCCTGATTCCACTTGAACTCTATGAAGAATCCGGTGTGAACATTGGAACAAAGCAGAAGAGTGCGGACATGGGCCGGTTCATTGATACCGTCAACTCTGATGGTCTTTACCTTCTCAACCTCAACCAAACGGATAACAGAATTCGAATCATTGCATCGTTCTTGAATCAGTACGATCCATCACAAATCATGGTCGTATCTGCTCGGCAATATGGACAACGACCAGCTCGAATGTTCGCAGAATCAATCGGCGCACTTTCTGCAGTCGGTCGTTTCATTCCAGGAAGCCTCACGAACCCTGCGCTTCGGTCATACAAAGAGCCGGACGTTCTCTTCGTTACAGACCCTGCCTCAGATCAACAATCGCTCCGTGAAGCTGTCAACACAGGTCTTCCAATTGTAGGGCTTGTTGATGCGAACAACAAGTTGCGAAACGTCGATGTTGCCCTTCCTGCAAACAACAAGAGTCGACATTCACTTGCTCTCATTTATTGGCTTCTTTCAAGAGAAGTTCTCAAATTGCGCGGTCAAACAACCGACGAAGCATGGGCAGAGGCCAACGATCTTGAAGATTGGAAGTCAACCTTCTGAATTTGGCTTCAAAAAATCAGAAATTGCTTGAGCGGATTCGTTGACATCTGATAACTCGTGCATCAGTGTTCGAACCGATTTTGCTCCAGGTAAACCTTTGGAAAAAGCGATTGCATGACGTTGCATCGTTTGTTTTGCAAGTCCTGTGGTCTCTCGACAAAGGGTAACGTATCGATCCCAACACCATCGACGTGAAGCAAATGCCTTGGAAGTTTCAGACAATTCTTCCCACTCATTTTGATGGCGTTTTACCCAAGGTAAATCATATTCGTCCATCCATCCAAGACCAACTTTGATTTGTGCAAAAATATCAGGACGTCCTATTGCTGCACGCCCAATCATGAGTCCAGAAGCATTTGTAGTTTCGAGACATCGTCTTGCACTATCCGCATCGGTTATGTCTCCGTTTGCAACAACGGGAACGTCTACGGATTGAACAGCAGTTTCAATCGTCTTCCAGTCTGCAACTCCTGAGTAACGTTGCCGCAGAGTTCTGCCATGAATGCATAACCGCTGTGCTCCGACCCTTTCAAGCGATTGACAGATGTTGACTGCGTTGTTTGGACCTTGACCAGTTCCAAGTCTCATTTTCGCAGTAACTGGAACCTCAACAGCGTCAACAATGCTTTCTACCATCGAGACAAGTTTCTGTGGTTCTCCCATCAATGCCGCACCTGCACAAATATTGGTCACCTTTGGAGCAGGACATCCAAAATTTAAATCGATGACATCTGCTGATTCTTGAAGCATAGTTGCAGCTTGAACCATATCATCAATCTCACCGCCAAAAATTTGTGGAATAAATGGCTGTTCCCTTGGATCTGATTCCATTTTTCTCCATGATGCAGTCGCTTCTCGACTTAACGCAGTGCTGTTCGTGAACTCTGTTATCGTTACATCAGCACCGCATTCTTTCGCTAACAAACGATAAGGTAAATCCGAAACTCCAGCCATTGGAGCAAGATAAAGTGGTCTTTGTTCACCCGACCACGGTTCGTACGTTTCGAACCCTATGTCGCTCATTGTTCATCGCCCGTCGTCATGACCTCTTCAATCATCGTACCCACTCGTCGTATTCTCCGTAACAAACGGTCAAGACGAGCAACCATGTTCTGTTTGGATTCTGAAATTGTATTCCCAATCAGACGATAACCAAGCGGTAAACGACCTCCGAGTAGGTTGAGAAGAAGCATTTGATCTGAAGCAGTAACTTTTTGCATAGCATTTTGCACGTGTTCAATCGTAAGGTTCCCTTTATTGAGCGGTTGCAGTAAATTGCTGTGACTTTGTTCGGGAACGAGTCGCATAAATCCACCTTTCTTCAGCAACCAATCTTCTCCACGTCGTTGATGTTGAGTTATCATTGCGGACCAAAGTGCTGAGGCAAGCCGATCAGTGCGTGGAATTCGTTCAACTAAACCACATGCGCGGAATCGCTCCAAGATGCGACCAAGACGTGCTTTTTGTCCACCAAATTGTTCATGAGCATCATCCAATGATATTGGTGCGGCTGAATCAAGAAGGTATTGAAACAGTTGTTCTGATACAGAATTACCGAGAATTTCGTTTCCTGGTCGGTCGCCTAGTAAACCAAAATCTGCCATCCATTGTGTTAAATCGGATGCACCTTCTTGTGTGGAGCGATAATCGATAATGCTAAGATTGAGTGGAAGAGGTGAATCTTCAGCAATTTCATTTTCCAATGTCAAACCTTCACGATTCCAATCTCTTTCGAGTTCGTTCATCTTTTGTTCAAGAATCAATCTGTACTGAGCAAAGCACAATTCAAGTGCTTGCGACAGCCCACCTCCTCTGAGAACGTAGGTTCTCCAGCCTTTGCCTTCATTCGTGTAAGATAGCAAACCAGATTGGCTGAGGCGAGAAAGGTGATGATTCAATGCCGCAGGCGTCATCGCTAATTCATCAGACAACGCCTGTGCATCCCACGACATTTTGGGATGCGAAAAGAAGTGGTCGCGTAGCATGCGGTGAATTGGTGAAGCAGCTCCGTAATCTGCAGTAGCGTCACCTTTCCGGCGAACAAAACAAAATGATTCGACAAACCAACCTACGAGTCTATCGATTGAACGATCGGTGGTTGGCATTGGAAGTTCTTCCAATCTGACATTAAGCATAACGCATTACAACTGGCGATGGTCTTTGAAGCCTGTGTAACAATTGCTTTACAGAAAGTGGAAATTATGCCTGAACTCGACGACCATCACTCCAATGGTAGGTCAGGCGTTCCGATCTTCGGAACTTATCAATCTGAATGTGAGATGATAGATTCAGTACGTCCTGTCGTAAAATTCCACGCCTGCGTAATACCTTAACCGCTGAGTGAACACTTGCCCGAGAACGTCCAATTCGACGTGCTAATTGTGCTTGTGATCGAGGAATACCCTCATCGAGAATGTCATCAATAACTTGCCTTTGAACGGCCGAAAGACCAATTGGGAGAGTTGATGCGGTATACTCTTGATTGCTCGATGCTGATTGAAGAACCTCAATTTGCGAGGGCCCACCAGCGAAGTAACATGTACGCCCGTTCACAGGCATGACAGTGATTTTCCCTTTGTTTTGCATGACATCCAAGTGATGACGAAGCGTTCCATTTGCTGCACTAAGTTCGTGCTGAAGTTCCCGATAACACAAGCCAGGGTGACGCTCAAGCGTTCGTAGGATTCTCGTTCGAAATGGATGTTCATTTGATTGACGTTTGGTCGAAATGCTACCAAAGGCAAAGGCTGTAGCAGTGGATACCATAGCTGCTATTCCTTGCGCAATACCAGTGATTCCACCTGCAACGCCTGCCATTCCAGCTGCCAACCATGGCCGTTGACCAACCCACTGTGAAAGAAGAGCCATAAGTTGAGGATAACCTCTTGCTATCTTAATGCATCGTATTGTCGCATCTAAGCGCCAACGATTGAACCCTGATGAATTTTCATGAAAGCAACCAAAGGTGAAAGAAGTCGACCACACGTCAATCCATGATTGGACAATCGATACGTAACTCGAATAGGTGGTCCATCGTTGACAATCCTTTCAACGAGGCCTTTCTCAGACAGATAACGCAGTTTATCCGATAATGTTCGTGAGGAAATCCCCTTGAGCAGATGCTTCATTTCATTGAATCGTCGATCTCCTGCGATATAGAGGGTGGATAAAATTTCAATGGTCCATCTCGATCCAAAAACGTTGAGTGCTTCAACTGCAGCATCAACTTCCCAATTTAAATCGAATTGCCCTTGACCCGAGTGGTCTTCAAGCAACGAACGAATTGAGCCTCCGTTCTGGATTGTTTCACTGATTTTATCGCTCACAATTTTCAGTTCAGTGGGAGGAAGGACCATCGGAGGTTCAGGCATGATTTGGCCGAGTCATTTCGCATACTTGATTTCTTTTCAACACCAACTGAACAAAACGCAAGAGCGTATGATTCATGAACGGTTTACCATTCGTTGGCAGCATGAAGGCTGTTGAGAACGTTGCAATCATCGGTGCAGGGAACATGGGTTCAGGTATTGCACAGAAAAGCGCACAAGAAGGATTCAATGTGCAAATGGTCGATAGAGAAGCACAGTATGTTGCTCGTGGTCGCTCAATCATTGAGAATTTCTTGCAAGAAGCCATCGAGCGTCGTATCTTCTCCCAAGACGAAGTGGATGCCACACTTGGACGAATTAGTGATGTTGTTGGAACAGAAAACACAGCTGCGGATACGGACCTTGTTATCGAAGCTGTCTTCGAAGATTTTGACATCAAAACAGCCGTTTTCACTGCTCTTGATGAAGCCTGTGATGAAGGCACAATTCTTGCCTCGAACACATCTTCTCTTTCTGTGAATGCGCTTGCTGAAGCAACAGGTCGTCCAGATCGATTTGTTGGATTGCATTTCTTCTATCATCCTGCAAAGAACCGTTTAATCGAGGTCATCCCAGCAGAGACAACTTCCAAGGATACATTGGAGCGAACGGTTCAGTATTGCCGAACGCTTGGAAAAGTGGTGATTGTTTGCAAAGATCGACCAGGATTTGTTGTCAACAGATTCTTCGTTCCTTGGCTGAATGAAGCCTGTTTGTTGCTTGAAGAAGGCGTTGCAACAACAGCACAAATCGATGCAATTTCGTGCAAAGCATTCCGAATTGGACTCGGACCATTTGGATTGATGAATCTCACTGGCCCTCCGATTGCTCTTCATTCGACCGATTATCTTGCTGAGCAACTCAACACACCTCGATACAATGGTGCACAGAACCTTCGTGATCTTGTCGCTGAGAATACCATGTGGCCAATTGAAGATGAAACTGAATACACTCATGAACAGTATACAACAGTCTCTGAGCGTCTTTTGGGCGTTGTCTTTGGTGTTGCTGCTCAGATTGTTGAGGAAGACATCTGCTCGATGGAAGACGTTGATCGTGGTGCGAAAGTCGGTCTTCGATGGGCACGCGGGCCATTCGAAATGATGAATCGGATTGGTGTTGCAGAAGCCTATCGAATGGCGAAATCGTACCAAGCGATTGCAGGTGAGGCATGGACGCTTCCTGCTTTCTTCAAAGATCAATCAGATGCTAGTGAGAATTGGAATTTCTCCTATGTTGATTCCTCAACAGAAGATGGAATTACAACAATTACAATCAATCGCCCTGAAGCAATGAATGCATTGAATGAAGTCGTTGTTGCTCAACTCACCGAAGCTGTGCAGGCCGCTAACGCAGACAGTAACGTTACAACCATTGTCTTGGATGGAGCAGGCAAAGCATTCGTAGCGGGTGCGGATGTGAAATTCTTTGTCGACAAGATTCGATCGGATGACATCCCAGACATTGAAACGTTCACAGAGAACGGTCACGTTCTTCTCGCAGCCCTTGAAGATTCATCAAAGACCACAATCGCTTTGACGACTGGGCTTGCTCTCGGGGGCGGGCTTGAACTCGCACTCGCTTGCGATTATCGTATTGGTACACGCAGAACTCAATTCCGATTCCCAGAGACAAGTATCGGAATATATCCGGCTCTTGGTGGAACTCAGCGTCCAGCCCGAATCGCAGGTCGCGAACTCGGTCGATGGGCTGTCCTTGCTGGAAATTTCATGAATGCGGAAACGGCAACAGATCTTGGACTTGTAACCCATTTTGTCGATATCAACGATGTTCCTAATTGCATCAAGGACATCCATGCATCCGGCAAACCAGACAACAAGT
>MDTE01083477.1_pt1 | contig 19848 bp, 15 predicted proteins | sample 811231 | NCBI WGS metagenome assembly MDTE01 (sample SAMN05326651, study PRJNA326480) | marine metagenome | isolation source: seawater | place: Indian Ocean: Red Sea | collected 2010 | reverse complement strand
GCCCGGCACCGAGGACACCGAGGTGTATCTGGCCTACGACAGCGACCACCTCTACTTCGGGTTCTACCTGCACTACAGCGACCCCAGCCAGATGCGCGCCAACCGCGTCGACCGGGACCGGGCGCCGCAGGACGACCTGATGACCGTCTACTTCGACACGTTCATGGACCAGCAGCGGGTCTACGACTTCGATGTGAACGGCTACAACGTGCAGGGCGACGGGGTGATCGCCGGGAGCAGCCAGCGTGGCGGAGCGATTCCGTTCGCCGACCGGTCGTGGGACGCGCTGTTCGACAGCGGCGCGCAGATCGTCGAGGACGGCTGGACGGCCGAGATGGCCATTCCGTTCAAGAGCGTGCGCTATCCACAGCGCGCGCCGGGCGAGCCGCACCGCTGGGGCTTCCAGATGGTGCGCGAGATCAAGAGCAAGGACCAGGAGAACGACGTCTGGGCGCCGATGTCCCGCGAGGTGCAGAGCTTCATGGGGCAGATGGGGGTGCTCGAGGGGATGACGGATCTCTCGACCAGCCGCAACCTCGAGATCCTGCCCACGGTCACCGCCATCAACTTCGGGGAGATCACCAGCGACGGCGCCTTCGTCGGGCAGGGGACCACGCCCGAGGCCGGCCTCAACGTGAAGTACGGGCTGACCTCGAACCTGACCGCCGACTTCACGGTCAATCCCGACTTCTCGCAGATCGAGTCCGACCGTCCGCAGATCGAGGTGAACCAGCGGTTCCCGCTCTTCTTCGACGAGCTGCGCCCGTTCTTTCTCGAGGGCGCCGAGATCTTCGACTTCACCTCACCGGTGAACCTGGTGCACACGCGCACCATCGTCGACCCGCGGGTGGGCGCCAAGCTGACCGGCAAGGTGGGGCAGACCACCCTCGGCGTGATCATCGCCGACGACGAAGCGCCCGGCCGGCGTGACGATCAGACCGACCCCGCGTTTGGCGAGACGGCTCAGTTCTTCATCGGCCGCGCCCGCTACGACTTCTACGCCGAGTCGCACATCGGGACGCTGTTCACCGACCGCGAGTTTCTCGACGGCTACAGCCGGGTGGGCGGCATCGACAGCCAGCTGCGCATCAACGACGTCAGCCGGTTCAACTTCGTGGGCTACCAGTCGATGCATCGCGATGAGGACGGGGTGGAGCGGACCGGGCCGATGTGGGGGGCGCTCTACTCGCGGAACGGACGGAACCTGCGGTTGCAGCATTTGGTGGGGCAGACGAGTCCCGACTTCCGCACCGACGTCGGATTCGTGCGGCGGGTCAACCAGCAGCGCACGTTCAACACCATCGAGTATCGCTGGTTCCCCGAGCACTGGCTGATCGACTGGGGGCCGAGCTTCCGCTACGAGCGGAGCTACAACTACGACGACGTGCTCGAGGACGAGGTGGCCGACCTGGGATTGCAGTTCGGCTTCGCCCGGAGCATCAGCGTGAACGTCAGCGGGCAGCGGGTGCTCGAACGGTTCGGGGGCGTCGACTTCTGGAAGTGGCGTCGTCGGTTCAGCACGTTCGTCAACTCGTCACGCGCCTTCTCGCTGGGCGTGCGGGCCGACGCGGGCGACGAGATCTTCTTCGACCCCGAGGCGCCGTTCCTGGGGCGTCAGACCTCGTTCGGCGTGAACGCGACGGTGCGGCCGTTCTCCAGCCTGCAGTCGAGGGTCAGCCTGGACACGGCGCAGTTCACCGACACCCGGACCGGCGACCTGGAAGTGTTCAACGTGAAGATCTGGCGGGGGCTGACCACCTGGCAGATGACCGACCGGCTGCTGCTGCGGAACATCAGCGAGTACAACAGCTTCTCGAAAGAGCTCGACGTCAACCTGCTACTGACCTACCGGGTCAACGCCGGCACCGCTTTCTATCTGGGCTACGACGACCACTACCGGCAGGAAGACCGCATCGACGAGGAGCGGTTCTTCACCACGGCGCTCAGGCGCACCAATCGCGCCATCTTCACCAAGATCCAGTATCTGTTCCGCTACTGAGCGGGACCGGCGTCGACCGCCGGTCCCCGAGGTAGCCGCTTACTCGCCGATGGCGATCAGCTCGTCGACGGTGCGCATGTACCAGACGCCGTCCACCAGGGCGGGCGTCGCGAGGGTGCGGGCGCCGATGTCGTTGGTGTGCAGAATCTCGAACTCCGGTCCGGTCTTCAGCACGTAGGTGATGCCGTCGTCGTTGGTGACGAACAGCTTGTCTTCCACCACCAGGGGTGATGCCGAGATCGCCTCACGCTGCGGCCGACCGAGCCGTTCCTGCCAGACCGTCTCGCCAGTCCGCGCGTTCAGGTTGGTGATGATGCTCGACATGTCGTTCAGCGTGTAGAGGTAGTCGCCATAGAGCACCGGTGAGGGCACGAACGGTGAGCCCCGGGTGGTCTGCCATTCGACATGCGTGGCGGTGATGTCGCCCTGCCCGCCCGGTCGGATGGCCAGGGTTGGGCCGGCGCGTCCCGAGGTGCAGAAGACCAGTCCGTGGCCCACCACCGGAGTGGGGATGACCTCGAACAGGTTGCCGTCGCAGTTCCACAGCTCTTCGCCCGTGCTCGGGTTGTAGGACCGGACGTCACGGCTGCTGCTGACAATCAGCTCGTCATGGTCGCCGAGTGAGATCGCGATGGGTGTGCCCCAGCCGACGCTGGCCGACCGGGCCGTGCGCCAGGCCGTCTCGCCGGTGGCGGCGTCGAGCGCGATCACATAGGCGCCCGCCGACTCGCGATTGATGCCGCCCGCGCCGAACGAGGCGCCTTGGTCCTGATAGATGATGACGGTGTCGTTGTAGAGCAGCGGCGACCCGGCTGGGCCGTGGTAGTTCTGGATCTCGCCCAGGTCGCGGTGCCACAGGATGGTGCCGTCGAAGTCGAGCGCCAGCATGCCGCGGCTGCCGAACGACACGTAGACCCGTTCGCCGTCGGTGGTCGGCGTCGCAGATGCCGGGGTGTTCTTGCCGTGGTGCGACTCGACCCGTCCCGCCGGGGCGTCGGTTTCCCATAACAGCGAACCGTCGGTGCGGCTGTAGCTCATGATGGTCAGCCGGCGCCCGCCGCTTTGCGACGTGGTCAGGAAGATCTGGTCGCCCCAGACGATGGGCGACGAGTGGCCTGAGCCTGGCACCGACGTGCGCCATTTGACGTTGTCGGTGTCCGACCAGGTGTCGACATAGCCGCTGCCTTCGACCACGCCCTGACCGGACGGGCCGCGCCAACGAGGCCAGTGGTCTTCGCCGCCGTTGGGCGGCGGCACCATCGTCACCTGAGCCTCTGATGTCGCCGGCACGCTTGCCAGCGTGATCACGAGAAGTCCGAGCCACACCGTGGTCCGCACGAGTCTTTTGAGATGCATGAGTCCTCCGATTCTAGCAGGACGCTGTGAACTCCGGGGCGCCGGATCTCGTCTTTATAGACACACGCATGAACTTCATCCTGAACGTCCTGTGGATCGTCTTCGTGGGACTGGAGATGGCCATCGGCTGGCTGGTGGCCGCCTTCCTGTTTGCCATCTCGATTGTGGGGCTGCCGTGGGCCCGGTCCGCCTTCAACCTGGCGGTCTTTCATCTCTGGCCGTTCGGCCGGGAAATCGTCGACCGCGAGGAACTGACCGGCGAGGGGGACCTTGGCACCGGTGCGCTCGGCTTTGTCGGGAACGTCGTCTGGTTCCTGCTGGCGGGCTGGTGGCTGGCGCTGGCGCACCTGTTCTTCGCCCTGCTCCTGATGTTGACCGTCATCGGCATCCCGTTCGCCTGGCAGCACCTCAAGCTGGCCGGGATGGCGCTGGCGCCGGTCGGCAAAACGGTGATCGACAAGGAACTCCGCCGTGGGCGCCTGCACCTGAGCGCGTCGGGCGGCCGGTAGCCTAGGACCCTGACCGACTACTCCGGCAGCGCGAACGCGATCAGTCTCGGGCCGCCACCCACCGTGACGCCGATGTACTGGCGGCCATCCACCATGTAGGTCATCGGTGTGCCGATGGTGCCGGCCGGGAGATCGACGGCGCCCCGAATCTCACCCGTCTCCTTGTCCCACGCCACCAATGCCGGACCCCGGTCGCTGCCGGCGGTCGGTACCGTGCTGATCAGCAACGTCTTGGTCAACAGCACGCCCGAGATCGTCCCGTCGCCTACTGGCGGAAGGTTCAGGTGGCGGAGCCGCGGGTGGTTCCGGATCCGGTCGCCGTTGCCCAGTGGTACCATCCACTCGTGGTCGCCGGTGTTCATGTCGATGGCCGTCATCCGCGAGTATGGCGGCTTCAGCAGAGGGAGTCCCTGGGGCATCCGCGCTTCGTAGTTGGTGCTCTGCTGCAGCCGTTGCTCTTCGGGCGCGCCGTGGGTGTAGGCCATCGTGGCGCCCAGCGCCGGATCAGGCGCGTAGAGCGGGATGGCCACCGCTATGTTTCGTGACGGCACGTAGAGCATGCCCGTCTCGGGATCGACCGCCCCGCCGGCCCAGCCGGCCGCCCCGAAGTCGGGGGGGCGCATCAGCGTGCCCTGGGTCCCGCCTTCAATCGGGCGGCCGGGCGGCGTGAACAGCGGACCGATCTGGTAGTTCCGCACAACCTCCACCGCCATCTGCCGGATCTCGGGGGTGAAGTCGACCAGGTCGTCGATGGTCACACCCTGATAGTCGAACGGCGCCGGCCTGGTCGGGAACGGCTGGGTGGGTGAGGGCACCTCGCCCGGCATGTTCGTTTCCTGCGGCACCGGGCGCTCTTCGATCGGCCAGATCGGATCGCCCGTGACACGATCGAACGCATAGACGAACGCCTGCTTGCTGATCTGGGTGAGCGCCTGGATCGGCCGTCCGTCGACCACCAGGTCCACCAGGTTGGGATGGGTGGGGAAGTCGTAGTCCCACAGGCCGTGGTGCACCGCCTGGAAGTGCCACATTCGCTGCCCGGTCTCGACATCCACCGCGATGATCGACTCCGAGAACAGGTTGTCGCCCGGTCGCGCCACGCCGTAGTAGTCATTGGTGGTCGTGCCGGTCGGCAGATAGACGTAGCCCAACTCGTTGTCGCCCGCCAGCATTGCCCAGACGTTGGCGTTGCCCGAGTAGCGCCACGAGTCGTTGCCCCAGGTGTCGGCGCCGAACTCGTCGGCGCTGTTGGGCACGGTGTGGAAGTCCCACGCGTGCTCACCGGTGCGGACATCCCAGGCGCGGACCCATCCTGGCGGCGCTTCGTTGGTGATGCGCCGGTCGGCGATCTGCGAGCCGTGGATCACCCGGTCACGCACCACGAGCGGCGGCGAGTTGATGGAGTAGAGCATCGCGTTTAGATAGTCGCGCGCCTCCCGTTCCACCCGGGGAATCCCCACCATGGCGTCGACCATGCCGCTGCCGTCCGGGCCGAAGTCGGGGCAGGGCCGCCCGGTCAACGCCTCGACGCAGACCATGTAGCCGTTGCCGGTGCCCCAGAAGATGCGTTCGTCCCCCTCGCCGTCAGTCCAGTAGGCCACCCCGCGCTGGGTCCAGGGGCTGCTCATCGACGGGGTGCCTTCTTCATACGTCTTCGGGTTGAATACCCAGATCGTCTCGCCGGTCACGGCGTCCACGGCCACGCCCTGCGAGAGCGGCGTATTGAAGTAGAGCACCCCGTCCACCATGAGCGGCGTGGCCTGCAGCCGTGACAGATTGGGCGGTTGGCTGCTGCGGTAGAGGTTGGGCGTGTCCTCGACCAGCGACTCGACGATGGTGTCGAGCGGCGCCCACCACTCGCTGCCGTCAGGCATCGTGCGACTGACCATCCGGTCGACGGTCATCCACTCCCAGGCAATCTCGAGATCGCTGAAGTTGCTGGCGTCGATCTGGTCCAGGGGCGAGTACTTAGTGCCCGCGATGTCGCCGGCGTAGCTGCGCCACTCGCCGTTCGAAGTGTCGTAGGTCTGCCAGGGGCCGTCCTGGGCGGTGGAGATCGTGGCCGCGGCGACCAGCGCGACGGCCAGCGAGGCGGTGCGGCCAGCCGAGAGAAGCGAGGATCCTGATGAAGTCACCCTGCGAGGATGCCTGCCGGAAAGGCGGAGGTCAAGCCGGTGGTGCGTCCAGCCGTGCCGCCAGGTCGAGCAACGCGTCCGCCATCCGTCGGCGCCACGCCTCGGCCGACTCGGGCGTCCAGGTGTAAAAGCCTTGGCCCACCTTGATGCCGAGATCGCCCGCCTCGACCTTCTGGCGGAGTAGTCCGGGAACGTCGCGTGTGTTCGACAGGTGGGGAAGGTGCTCGTCGAGAAGGGCTCGCGTGGCCTCGACCCCGGCCGCGCTGGCCTGCTCGAGCGGGCCGGCCTCGGGAAAGTGACGGCCGATCTCGGCGGTGACCACGGCATCGATCTCGGCGGCGCTGCCCAGACCTTCCTCGACCAGCGCGATCGCCTCACGCAGGACGGCTGCCTGCAGGCGGTTGCCGATGAACCCCTGGATCTCACCGGTGAGCGGGGCCAGTTGCTTACCGAGGGTCTGATAGAGTGCCATGACGGTGGCGACGGTTTCGTTAGACGTCTCGGGTCCTCGGATCAGCTCCACGCCGGGCAGCAGGTGCGGCGGGTTGAAGTAGTGGACGCCGATGACCCGGTCGGGGCGGGATGTCGACGCCGCGTAGGCGCTGGGGAGAAACGTCGACGTGTTCGAGGCGAGGATGGCGCCGGCTGGCACGTGGGCGTCCAGCTCACCGAAGATGCGCTGCTTGAGCTGCCGATGCTCCGAGGCGGCCTCGACCACCAGGTCGGCGGAATCGGCGCACTCGCGAAGCTCGGTCGTCGTGCGAATGCGACCGAGCGCTGGGTCGATGTCGTCGATCGACAGCCGTCCGGTACCGGCCAGTGCCTCGAGTCCTACCCGGGCCCGGCCCATCGCGTGGCTCAGCAGATCCGCCGAGATGTCGTGCAAGCAGACCTCCCGGCCGGCAGCCGCGAACTCCAGGGCGACTCCGTGGCCCATCAGCCCGGCCCCGACGATCCCGACCCGTTGAATCGACCCAGCCGCGGCGGCATCCTCGGTGGGGACCACGGTGCTGGGAGGCGTCGCGGCGCCGGCGAGCGTCGCTTCGAGCGACGCTGGAGTCGCCGTGGCGTTGGAGATTTCCTGCACGAGCTCGCCGATGATCACCTGTACCAGGTCCCAGCCAATCTGCTCCCAGATCGCGAAGGGCCCGGCGACCGACAGGCGCCGACCCACGGTGGTTCGCACCACCGTGTCGACGGCGTGGGGCGTGGCGACGCCGCGCTCGACGAGGTCGAGCGACTCACGAAGCACGGCGCATCTGATGCGCGCTTCGATGGTCGCGGCGGGCTCGGGCGGGACTGCAGACATGGGCTGAGGTCGGCGTGCCGGCCGGCGCATTGTAGTATGACCATTTTGAACCGTTCGTCTGGTCACCTGTGGAGGGTCTTGTGAGATCTTGGTCTGTCACCGTCGTTCCCAGCCTGCTCGCGGCAGCGCTTCTCGCCGCGCCCCCGGCGTTCGCGCAGTACGGCGCGCCCGACGGCGAGTGGCACGCCTATGCCGGTGACAACGGCGGCACCAAATACTCAGGTCTCGACCAGATCACGGCCGACAACTTCTCGGACCTGGAGATTGTCTGGCGGGCGTTCACTCCGGACGCCGGACTTGACTTCGAGGCGATCAACGCGGAACTGGTTCGTCGGGGCCGACTGGGCGAGTTTCCGGGCGAGTCGACCAACCCCGACTACGGTCTGTCCCTCCGGCTCTTCAAGGCGACGCCGGTCATGGCCGACGGGCTGATCTATGCGCCCACGCCGCTCAGTCTCGGGGGCGCCTGGGACGCAGGCACGGGTGAGCCGGTCTGGGTATACGACCCGGAGAGTCACCTCGACGGACCACCGGCCAGTCGCGCCAACATGCGGGGCGGCGCCTACTGGAAGGACGGCGACGTCGAGCGCGTCTACTGGGGCACCACCGACGGCTATCTGGTCAGCGTCGACGCCAAGACCGGGGAGCCGGTGGCCGAGTTCGGCGACAACGGCAAGGTCGACCTGTTCACTGGCGTGCCGAGGGCCGAGCGTGGCACCTACGACCGTCGTGGCCGCCACTGGATCTCGGTGACCTCGCCGCCCACCGTTTCGAACGGCGTGGTGGTCACGCCGGTCACCATCTCCGACTACGTGGTCGCCAAGGAGGCGCCCCCTGGGTGGGTGAAGGGGATCGACGCCATCACCGGCGAGCTGAAGTGGGTGTTTCACACCGTGCCTGACGGTGACGACTTCGGGTCCGACACCTGGGCCAACGAGTCGTGGCGTTATTCCGGTAACACCAATGTCTGGGCCGCCATGGGGGCCGACGACGAGGCGGGCATCGTCTACCTGCCGACGAGCACCCCTACCAGCGACTACTACGGCGGACACCGGATCGGCGACAACTTGTTCGCCGAGAGCATCGTGGCGGTCGACATCCTGACCGGGCAGCGGCTCTGGCACTTCCAAGCCGTTCACCACGGAGTTTGGGACTACGACTTCCCGACCCACCCCAATCTGGTCGATGCGACCGTCGACGGGCGCGACGTGAAGATGCTGGCGCAGGTCAGCAAGCAGGGCTTCACCTACGTCTTCGATCGGATCACGGGCGAGCCGGTCTGGCCGATCGAGGAGCGTCCGGTCGAGACCGACACGAACCTCGAAGGCGAAGTGCTGTCGGAGACCCAGCCGTTCCCGACCAAGCCGCCGGCGTTCGAGTATCAGGGCGTCACCATCGACGATCTGGTCGACTTCACCCCGGAGCTTCGGGAACTGGCGATCGAAACGGTGAACGGCTTCCGTCTCGGGCCGCTCTACTCGCCGCCGATGCGCACCATCGAGGGGGTGACCCAGGGCACGATCCAGCGGCCCGCCATCGACGGCGGCGCCAACCTGCAAGGCTCAGGGGTGGACCCGGAGACGGGGCTCCTCTATGTGCCATCGAACAACTCGTTCTCGGTGCTGAAGTACTTCACCCCCGACCCCGCCGAGGGCGGCAACCTGCGCTACACCCAGAGCGGATTCGGCAGCGGCCGTCAGCCGCGCATGCCGCAGGGGTTGCCGCTCTTCAAGCCGCCCTATTCGCGGATGACGGCGATCGACCTGAATGCAGGCGACATCTCCTGGATGCAGCCCAACGGCGACGGCGACCGGTTCCGGAACCACCCTCGGTTGCGCGACCTGAACCTGCCCCCGCTCGGCGGTGATGGACGTGGCGGTCCGGTCATCACCAAGACGCTCCTGATCAGCGCGCTGACCGCAGGCGGGAGCGACGGCGGCCCTCGCCTGATCGCGCGCGACAAGGTGACCGGTGAGATCGTCGGTTCGCTCGATCTTCCGGCCGGCGCGCTTGGCACGCCCATGACCTACATGCACGAGGGACGGCAGTTCATCGGCATCACCGTTGGTGGCGAGACTCCGGAGCTGCTTGCGCTGGCGGTGCCGCAGTAGCGTCTCGCCGGTTTACCGTCTAGTCTTTCCCCGTTACATCACCAAGGTTGCGGCGGCCGCCTCTTCCCACCGAGGCAGGTCCGTCGTCGGACCTCGTCGGGCGAGCGTTCTAGCTCGCCGTGCCGCAACCACAGACAGCAGCATCGCTGGTCGTCTAGCCTGGCCGGTTTGCATCCGGAAGGAGAGGGGTATGCTCCGCCATTTCACCGTAGCCATCGTGTCGCTTGGTTTGGCCTTGTCGCTCGCCAATCTGTCGGTTTTTGCCAATGGTGGCCAGGTGGTCATCTACGACGCGATTCCGAGCGGAGCGACGCTCGCCATCAATGGGATGAACTTCGGGACTGCAGAGCCGACCGTGATCATCGACGGGACCATCATCCTGCCGGTCAGCAGCTCATCACCCACGCAGATTTCGGTGACGCTGCCGACGTTCCCTTCGGGCACGTATTTGCTGACGTTCATCTCGAATGGAGACGGAGGCGCGACGAGCAAGAAGAAGGGCAAGAGTAAGAAGGGCGGAAAGCTCAGCCCGAAGTCGGTCGGTTCCATTGATGTGACGCTTGGTGCGGCGGCGGTTCCGGCGCGACGGGGGCGGGGCCCACCGGCAGTCAGGGGCAGCAGGGGCTGCCGGGGCCACTGAACCCCAATGTGATCGCCAATGTCACCAACACCGGTGTCGGCATCGGCGTGCTCAATGGCCTGACGACCGGGCAGAGCAACGCGGCGCTCGGCTATAACACGCTGCTGAATGTCACCTCGGGGAACAGTAACACCGGCGTGGGGCGTGGGGCGCTGCAGTTCATGACCAGTGCGATCAACAACACCGCGCTCGGAAGCGGTGCGCTGTCGAACAACGTAACCGGCTTGAGCAGTACCGCTGTCGGCTCGCTGGTGCTCCGTGACAACGTGGCCTCGGGCAACACCGCGGTGGGCACGGCGGTACTCCGCGAAAACACGACGGGTATAGAGAACACGGCCGTGGGCCTGGGGGCGCTCCAGTGGAACGAGACCGGCGATTCGAACACCGCGCTTGGCTACGCGGCGCTGCTCAATAGCACTGCGGACCAGAACACGGCGGTGGGCAGCCACGCGTTGACGAGCAATCTCGGCGGCGCCCTGAACGCAGCGCTAGGTCTCAGCGCTATGCATTCGAACGAGACCGGCAGCGCCAACGTCGCCTTGGGACACTTCGCCCTCCGGAACAGCGTTAGCGAAGATGCGAACGTGGCGGTCGGCTTCTCCGCGCTGAGGGACGGTGCTGGGAGCGGGAACACAGCGGTCGGCTACCACGCGTTGGCCTTCAACGGGGCGGGGGATTTCAACACCGCCGTCGGCTTTGGCGCGCTGAGACCCAGTACTGGCACGCAGAATATAGCCGTTGGTTACCTGGCTGGGTCGTTCTTGAGCTCAGGCAATGACAACGTCTACATCGGGAACCGGGGCGCCAGCACGGAGAACGCCACGATTCGGATCGGATCGAACCAGACCCAGGCCTTCATCTGCGGGGTTCGTGGTGTCACCACCGGGGCCGCCAACGCGATCAACGTGATGATCGACTCGAACGGCCAGCTGGGGACGGTGTCATCGTCGCGGCCGTTCAAAGAGGACATCCGCGACATGGGTGATGCCACTGCGGCGCTGATACAGCTTCGGCCCGTCTCGTTCCGCTACCGCGACGCGTTCGACGGGGCCGTCAAACCGATCGAGTACGGCCTCATCGCCGAAGAGGTAGCCGATGTCTATCCGGACCTCGTCGTGCACAGCCCGGACGGGCAGATCGAGACGGTGCAGTATCACAAGGTGAACGCGATGCTGCTCAATGAGGTGCAGCAGCGCCAGCGGCTGGGCGAGCAGGATGAGCAGATCGCCTGGCAGGCGGCGCAGGTCGAGCGGCTGCTCGAACGTCTTGTCGCGCTCGAAGAGAAGTAGGGCGACCGGAGGGGGCAACGTGTCGGGTTGGGGACACCGCCAATGTCCTCACCCCGATAGATCCGTTCGAGGGCGCCACGCATGATGCCGTCCAGCGGGTAGTTGCCCTCGTGGCAGACGTGTTCGTAGACCCGGCCGTTGCTTCGGGCCCACTCGTATTCACCGGTGTAGTGGCTGCTCCACAGCGAGAGGTCCTCCACGGTGAAGGAATAGACCAGCGAGTCGGGGTCCTGCATCCGGAACTCTTCGAAGACGAGCATCTCGCCGCTGCCGTTGGCGTAGGCCGGACGGTCGACGAAGTTGGTCGTCTCGACCACCAGCACGTCGCCCTCCCGCCAGCCGATCGAGTCGCCCAGCCACCGTTTCAACTCCGGCGCCTCGTGGTCGCCGCCGATCCGGACGACGCGGACGTCGTGCGACGTCTCGTTGAGGATCAGCAGCGTGTCGTCGGTCTGGACGAGCCGCTTGTGGTTGTTGGACAGGCCGGGCAGCATCGGTGGCCCCGACGAACGACCCACCAGGCATCGCTCGGTGTAGGACCGCTGCTCCATGTTGTCGTAGGGACCCGGAGTGTCGTCGCCAGCGTCGAGCCAGTAGGCGACACCATCGTCCCGGTCGCGTGGCCCCGGGCCACGCCGTCGGCGCGGCGGCGCGGGGCGGGAAGCGGCCGTTCGGCGGCTCGATCAGGATCGAGGTGCGCCACTCGCCATCGACGCGCGACACCCGTTCGGCCGGCGCGATCCAGAACGCGTTACCGCCGAGTCGCGCCCCGGCGGGCGGGGCGCCCCGATTCGGGTCGCTCGGCTGGTCGGCGGCCGCGCGGTTCTGCGCACGGTCTCGACCAGGCGGTCCACCTCTTCATCGGTGAGCGTGGTGCGGTCGGCGAAGACGTCGGACCGCTCCATCGGGGTCAGCGTCTAGATGCCGTAGGTGCCCGAGAAGTCGGGCCGATCCGAGGGCGTGAGTGGAATATCGGCGTCCTGCGCCAGCGTCGGGGCGCTCAGCAGGAGCGGAATGATAGTGGCGCCAAGGATGGGCGTCAGCGGTCGAATATCCACAGTGTCTCTTGCCAGCATCTTCCCATACCGAAGACGATTGAACCCTTGATGATGACGCGGAGCAAGCTCGGGCCGGCGCTGCCGGTCGTGGTGGGCGGCTGCCTGCTCGTGATGCTGTCGTTCGGCTATCGCGCCGGGTTCGGGCTGTTCATGCAGCCGATGTCCGAGGCGCGCGGCTGGGGCCGCGACGTGCTGTCGATGGCGCTGGCGGTGCAGAACCTGGCGTGGGGCTTCATCGCTGTGCTGGCGGGCGGTGTCGCCGACCGCTATGGCAACCTCCGGGTGATCCTTGCGGGAGTGGTCCTTTATGCCGCCGGCATGTGGGGCATGTCGCAGGTCACCACCGAGGCCGGCATCATCTCTACCGCCGGACTGCTGGTCGGGGCCGGAGTGGCGGGCACGTCGTTCGGCATCGTGCTGCCCGCCTTCGCTCGCGCCGTGCCGGAGGACCGTCGTGGCTGGGCGCTGGGGTTGGGCACGGCGGCCGGGAGCGTGGGGCAATTCCTGGTGGTGCCGGTGATCCAAGAGCTCATCGGCCGGGTCGGCTGGATGCAGTCGCTCCAGGTTCTCGGGCTGTCGGCGTTCGTGATGGTGGCCCTCGCCTTGCCGCTGGCTCCATTCGGCGGAGCCTCGGAGGGCGGTGACGCGCCGCCGATCCCGATGCGTCGCGTGCTCGGTCGAGCGCTCGGAGTCCGCTCGTATCAGCTGCTGGTCGCCGGCTTCTTCGTGTGCGGCTTCCATGTGGCGTTCATCACGGTCCACATGCCGGCGTACCTCGTGGATCTTGGCTTCGATCCCCGAGTCGGCGCCTGGAGCATCAGCCTGATCGGGCTCTTCAACGTCGTCGGCGCCTACGCCTCCGGCATCGCTTCGGGCCGACATCCTCAGCGGAAAATTCTCGCTGGCATCTACCTGGGGCGAGTCGTCGCCATCGGCCTGTTTCTGACGATTCCGATCTCGCTTGGGAGCGTGGTGATCTTCAGCTCGTTGATGGGCCTGCTGTGGCTGGCCACCGTTCCGCCGACATCAGGTCTGGTGGCCGAGTTCTTCGGCACCCGCTACATGACCGTGCTGTACGGGCTGGTGTTCTTGAGCCATCAAGTGGGCAGCTTCATCGGCGTCTGGCTGGGAGGCTGGCTCTACGAGAACGTCGGGAGTTACAACGGGATCTGGATCGCGGGGATGGTCCTTGGGGTGGTGGCGGCGCTCGTGCACTGGCCGATCGAAGAGCGCAGCCACGCGACCCAGCTCGAGACGGCCTGAGCCCCCTTCGGCAAGGCGAGCGCAATCAATTCTGGCGGATGCGGGCCGCCTCTGCCCACGGCCAGCGCGATGTACTGCTTGCCCTCGTGCAGGTAGCTCATCGGGTTGCCCGACGGCACGGCCGGTAGCATGAACGATCCCAGATACTCACCGGTGTCCTTGTCGTAGGCGATCAGCGCCCGCGCCGCCTCGGCCTGATCGGCCACGTCGCGCCCGCCCGAATTCACCAGCGGCCCGCCGGCATGTACGCCCGAGTGTCCGCCAAGCGCCGGAAGGTCGAGGTCCCGAAGCGCCGGATGGTTCCGCGGCCCGTCACCGTGCGGGCTCATCCAGACGTGGTCGCCGCTATTGAGGTCGATGGCGGTCACACGCTTGTAGGGCGGCTTGACCAGCGGCAGCCCTTGCGGGCCGGGTACGGGTACCGCCCATGGGTCGGTGAAGTAGCCGACCGTGGCCGGTGGGGGATACTCCACCAGCTCGATGGCTCGCAGGCGCGTCTGTGACGGGATGAACAGCCGCCCGGTCATCGGGTCGGCTGCGACCCCCGGCCAGTTCACGCCGCCGCCGGGTCCCGGCGACTGGATGAGCGGCCTGCCCTGTCCTCGTACCGTCGGGGGCGTGAAGATCGGTCCCAGCTGCCAGCGGGCGGCGATCTCGAGCGCCTCGTCCCGAAGTTCTGGAGTGAAGTCGATTAGGTCGTCGGTCGTGATCCCCTGCAGGTCGAACGGTGCGGGGCGGGTGGGGAAGGGCTGGGTCGGCGAGTACCACTCGCCAGGGACATCCCCGGCGGCCACGGGGCGTTCCTCGATTGGCCACACCGGTTCGCCCGTGACCCGGTCGAACACATAGGTGAATGCCTGTTTGCTGGTCTGGGCGATCGCCGAGATCGGGCGCCCGTCCACGGTGATGTCCAGCACATGACCGGCGGTGGGGAAGTCGTAGTCCCAGAGCCCGTGGTGTTCGGCCTGGAAGTGCCAGAGGCGCTGGCCGGTCTCGACATCCACCGCGACGATGCTCTCGGCGAACAAGTTGTCGCCGGGGCGCATGCCGCCATACCAGTCGTTGGTTGGCGTGCTGATCGGCAGATAGACGATGCCGAGCTCGTCGTCGCCAGCCATGTTGCCCCAGACGTTCGTGTGACCCGTGTAGCGCCACGAACCGTCGCCCCACGAATCCACCCCGTAGTCGTCGCCCTGCGGGATCGTGTGGAAGATCCACTTCAGGGCGCCGGTCCGGGCGTCGTAGCCACGCACGTGACCGGGCGGCGCTTCTCGCGTGCGGGTGCGGTCGCTCACCGAACTGCCGACGATGACGGTGTCGCGCACGACCGCCACCGGTGAGGAGTGTCGGATGCGGGTGCGATCGATCTCGCGCCCCAGCGTGCCGCTGAGGTCGACTTCGCCGTTCTCACCGAAGCCCGCCGGGCGCGCGCCGGTGTGGGCGTGCAGCGCGATCAACCGGAGGTCGCGGGTGGCGACGAAGATCCGGGCCTCGTTGGTGTCGCCGCTCCGCCAGTAAGAGACGCCACGGTGCTGCCAGGCCGGCGTCGCGGCGTGGTCTACTGCGCGTGGGCGACCGACAGCGGGAGTGCGAGGAAGACGAGTGCGGCCGCTATCTTCTTTGGGATCACATCTTGAGCCTGCCAGTATAGCGACCTGCGCCAGCCCGCGGGGGGCGTCACAAACCCAGAGAAAACCGGCCCGCTACGCGAGGTGTGCTGGTATGCTACTGGTACTTTATCCAGGATTTGCCGGATACGCGGCAGACCCGGTTCTCGTTCGTCAAGGAGACACGCATGAGCCTCAAGCGGTGCACGCTTTCGGTCGCGGCGATTCTCGGCCTGGCCCTGATGGCCACACCGGCCGTTGCCCAGGATTCGGTGACGTACTACAAGGATGTTCTGCCGATCATCCAGGACAACTGCCAGGCGTGCCATCGCGACGCCGGCTACAACATCAGCGGTCTTGTCGCGCCGATGGCGTTCATGGACTACCAGGAGACGCGTCCCTGGGCCCGCGCCATCAAGAGCAAGGTGGAGTCGCGCGAGATGCCGCCCTGGTTCGCGACCGAGCCGACCGGTATCTGGGAGAACGAGCGTCGCCTGACCGGCGACCAGATCGCCACCATCTCGGCGTGGGTCGATGCGGGTGCCCCGGCTGGGGACAGCGCCGACGCGCCGCCGCCCAAGGTGTTCGCCGAGGCGACCCACGACGGCTGGTCGCACGGCACGCCCGATTTCGTCGTGACCATGCACGAGCCGTATGTGGTGCCCGAAGGTGCGTATGACATCACCACCACGCTCGTGACCCAGATTCCCGCTGACGTCGTCTCCGAGGAGACCTGGGTGCGCGGTTGGGAACTGAAGGTCGGCGCCGAAGGCGAGGGCGTGCACCACATGTGCGCGTTCGTTCGCGGTGACGGCGAATCGGTCGAGGGGTCGAGCAAATCGGCCATCGGCCTGGGCGGCCTGCTGGCCTGCGTGGCCGAGGGCGCCGAGTCGGGCATGCTGCCCGAGGGCTACGGGATGAAGATCGAGCCCGGGTCGGTCCTGGCGTTCAACATGCACTTCAACAAGGAGCCGGGCGAAGGGAGCTCGTTCACGAGCCAGCCGCAGGTTGGCTTCTTCCTCGCCAACAAGGACGAGGTCGAGCACGAGGTCATCACCGATACGCTCGGCAACAACGGCTTCGAGATTCCGCCGAACGTGGACAACTATCGGATTGGCATGGCGCGGACCATGAAGAAGGACACGTTGATGCTGAACCTCTGGCCGCACGCGCACCTGCGTGCGGTTGGGTCCCGCTACATCGCCTACTATCCCGATGGTACCGAGGAGCTGTTGCTGGACGTGCCGGCCTACGACCAGGCGTGGCAGCTCACCTACAAGTACAAGGAGCCGAAGCTGCTGCCGAAGGGCACTCGCCTCGAAGTGGACTTCTGGTACGACAACACTGGCGACCGTGGCACCCGGCGTGCCTTCAACGCTGATCGGCCGATCGGTTTCGGTCCGCGGACCAACGACGAGATGGCCCTCGGCTTCGTGAGTTACGTCGAGCTCGACGACGCGCCGGCCACCACCGACGAGAACTAGCGCAGTTTGTACTACTCGGGAAACTCTGAGAGGCACGCCCCCTGGGCGTGCCTCTTTTCGTACTGACGAGGTATTTCATGCGTATGTCCTCTTCCCGATTGCTGTTGCTCGGTCTCGGCCTGGCTCTGGTCGTGCCGTCTGCGGCACCGGCCCAGCCGGTGCCCGACGACGGGCGCATCCGTTCGGTGCTGACGCTCGACAACCGGCCGGTGTCGGTGGCGTGGGAGCCAGGTTTGGCGGCGGACGCGCATCGCGCGCTTATCAACGGCTCGGGACCGGAGGATGGCGGCGTGCACGTGGCCACCATCGAGAGCATGCCGCTCTTGCGGATTGGCACACTCGACGGGGCGGCCCCAGAGGGGCAGGAGGCGGCGCGCGCCGTTCGTTATGACTTGTGGCTGATGCGCGATGCGGACGGCTTCCTGCTGGACGCCCGATGGGTAGGCGCCGACGGCGCGATGGCGACCAGCAGCGGGACCATTATGCTGTCGACCCAGGCGGCAGACGCGAGCTACGCGACCTTTGCGGCCAATATCGCGCCCACCAGCGACGAGACCGGGCGTCTCGAGATGCGGTGGGGCGATCGGCTCTGGACGGCCGACTTCTTCTTTGCCGACCCGCCCGAGGGTGGGGCCAGTGCGGCCCAGGTCGCGGCGGGCGCCGCTGGTGACGGGGCGCGCGAGTTCGAAGACAGCGCGGTGGCCGACGCGGTCTCCCGGGGCATCCGGTTGAACGAGCGGCACGAGAGCGCCATCGTCCTTCCGGGAGGCGACCGGATCGCGACCCTGGCCTGGCAGGACATCGGCATCGATCATCCGGACTACGCGGCCATCGCGGATGTCGAGGATGGGGGCGTCATTCGTCTGACCGAAGCTGCAGTGATGCGGCTTCGCTCAGAGGTTTCGCTCCGCTTCGGCACCGCCGCGGTGCCGACCGGGAATCTGTCGGAAGGGTTCGCCGGCTCCTACGGACTGTGGCTCCAGCGCCGCGGTGACAGCTGGCGGTTGATCTTCAACAACGAACCCGACTCCTGGGGCACGCAGCACAATTCGGAATACAACGCGTCGCAGACGACCGTGAGCTACGCGCGCACCGGCCGCACCGACCGGCCGCTCGGGACCCGCCTGGTGCCCACCTCGGCCGACGGCGGCCGTCTGGTCATCCAGTGGGGCCCGCACGAGTGGGCCGCCGACTTCGATGTGATTCGCTAGCCGCCGGGGGAAGGGCTGGGGGCTAGAGGGCCATGAACGCCTGTTCGATCCCCTTGCGAAACGCCTCGTCGCCTGCCTCGAGCCGCTGCGCGTACAGCGCCTGCGCGTCCGCTCCCGCCATATAGCGAAGCTTGTCCGAACCGTCGGTCGCCGCCTCGTAGACCACCTCGGCGATCTGTTCGGCGGTTGAGTAGTTCTTCGCCCGTTCCGGGTCCTGGAACACCGTCATCACCTTCTGGATAGAGCCTTCGTAGGCCGGATGGGCGGCCACGTCGAGTGACCGGCCCGCGAAGTCCGTCGCGATACCCCCTGGCGACACCGTCTTCACTCCGACGCCAAACGGTGCCAGCTCGAACGCGAGACTCTCGCTCCAGCCTTCGATGGCCCACTTCGTGGCCTGGTAGACCGAGTTGAACGGGAACGTCACCAGTCCACCGATCGAGGTCGTCGTGATCAGCAACCCTGACTGTTTCTCCCGGAAGTGGGGGAGGAACGCCTGTGTGGTCCGCAGCACGCCAAGCAGGTTGGTGTCGAGCTGCCGGGTGAGCTGGGCGTCGGTCGCTCCCTCGAAGGCCCCGAAGAGGCCGTAGCCGGCGTTGTTGAACAGCACGTCGACGCCCCCGAGCTCCAGGACGCGGCCGGCCGCGTCCTCAATTTGGGCCGGGTCCGTGACATCCAGTGGCAGCAGGGTGACGCCGGGCGTGTGCTGGCGCTCGGTTTCCTTGTCAGGGCTCCGCATGGTGGCGAAGACGGTCCAGCCGTGACTGGCGAAGAGCGTGGCGGCCGCACGGCCGAGTCCCGTCGAGCTTCCGGTGATCAAGATAGATCGTGACATCGAACGTCCTTTCGTCCTGGTCGATGCGGCCGGATCAGTGGGTAACCTTGCCGCAGCGTGGACAGGTGCGGCCCTGGTCGTCGTCGCGTAGGCGGATGCCGTCGACGTGGTTCACGACGAAGTCCTGGATGAAAGCGTAGCGTTCCTCGCCGTTGTTGACATCCACCTGGCGGTCGCGGGTGACCTGGCGGATCTCGCCGTCGTATTCGTAGTGTCCCCAGCAGTTGGGTCAGGCGCCCTCGGGAACCTGGCCGGCGGTGTCTTCGGCCGGGCGAGAGAAGAACGCGGACAATGTTTCGAGTAGGCTCATGGGTTCTCTTGTCGGGGCGGTCGGTCTCGACTCATCACAGCAATCAGCCTCAGGAAGGTTGGGAGACCTCTGATGACCGAATGCAAACCAGCGGGCTGACCGTGGCGAGGCTGGGTGCAGACCCAGATCGACGAGGCGAGGGAGAAGGGCGACTTCGATCGGTTACCGGGGGCGGGCAAGCCGCTGCCCGGCCTCGATCAGCCATACGACTAGGCATGGTGGATCAAGGCGAAGCTCAAGCGCGAGGGCGGCACGATGGCGCCGCCCACCTTGGAGCTGCGGCGTCGGGTGGAACGATGGGTCGGGTCGTGTCTCGACCTCCCGTCCCTCGAGCGGCTGCGCGACGAAGCCGAGGCGCTCAACGACGAGATTCGACGGATCAACCGCGGCCATCTCGGACCGCTGACGCCTCAGCCGCCCATCGATGTGGACGCCCTCTGCGGACAGTGGCGAGCCGCACGGGTGGCCTCGGGGGACGACTGAGCCTACATCGACGCAAGCTTCTCAAAGACGTCGTGGAAGACGGCGTCGCGGAAGACGTTGTTGGCGACGCGGATCGGGTGCCGACCGGCGCCTGACTCCCAGCGCATGTCGTCGGTCAGCACCGGGCTGTCGACGATCTCGGACGGGACCCAGTCCGGGTTGATCAGCCAGGCGATGGCCGAGATGTCCCAGATCACCTTCGAGTAGGGGTAGATGCCGGCCCGTTGACCGCGGTTCATGGCCCGGGAG
>MDTE01170808.1_pt1 | contig 19850 bp, 19 predicted proteins | sample 811231 | NCBI WGS metagenome assembly MDTE01 (sample SAMN05326651, study PRJNA326480) | marine metagenome | isolation source: seawater | place: Indian Ocean: Red Sea | collected 2010 | reverse complement strand
GCAGAGTAGTACTAAAATTGCAGGACGGGAGGCTTGGCGGTAGTACTAAAACGACGGGCCAAAACTTAAGTCTGCGCACCGAAAGGTGTGTAGACAAGAGTTTTATTCTTTCTTCCAAAACATAAAAGTCAATAAATAAAATAGTATAACTCCAAAAAAATAATTCCACTCTAGGGCATGTTTAAATTGTGTATTTCCACCTGTCGAAACTATTGGAAGACTAACTAATGCAGTTATAACCAAAACTGTAACTAATAATATTTTTAATATTAGAGCATAATTATTTATATGTTCTGTCATCTGTGATTTTAATTTATAAAATCTGTAGACTAGCAAAGATTGTGCGGCAATTTCGAAAATTATAAAAGCTAGCAAAACAAATCTTCTAAACAATTTATATAAATCATACTCAAATTTAATACCTAGAAACAATGAGTGAATAATAAGAAATACTGCAGATATTATACCCAATGTTTTAAAAAGATTATTTTTATTATCTAGTTCCTGGTAAAAATTTATAATTTTGTTTGTTCTTACCCAATATAGAATTAACAAAATAGAAGCAAATATCATCCCAGGTTTAAAAATCAAGTAAGTCGGATAAGTTCTTGCCGTTCTACTTATTGAAACTCCACCATCTATATATGGAAACGTTGGTTGAGATCTTCCAATCTGGTCTACAATTAAGAATGTATTATCAAAAATTTGATGATTTACGGAAATATACAGACAAAGATTTACGGTTATAAATGGAATTATAAATATCCATAAACTCAACTTTTTAATTTGAGTTCTAAGTTCCATTTTAAATATAACTATCTTTTTTTGTTTCTTTTTCTAGCTCTTCTTTTCTTAGAGCCGATTTTTCTTCTTCCTCTATGCTTTTTTGGGTATCCCATAATTCAAGTTTAATAACATTTAAGCCAATAATTATCAATTATAATTGTAACTTAATAGAATTTTTCTTTTCCAAGCCAATTAGTATCAAAATCAGAGCTAATAAACTTTTCGTGGGTTAATATTTTTTTGTGAAGTCCAATTGTTGTTACAATACCGTCTATTACAAATTCATTTAATGATCTAATCGTCCTTTGTATAGCCTCTGTTCTATTTCTTCCTTTGCAAATTAATTTGCATATTAAACTGTCATAATATGGTGTAACTTTACAACCTTGAAAAATTGATCCATCAACTCTTGTTCTAAAACCTGAGGGTTGATGACAAACAGAAATAATTCCTGGACTAGGTTGAAAATTCTTTGAAGGATCTTCGGCATTTATTCTGCATTCAATTGTATGTCCTCTAGCACTGATATCATTTTGTTTTAACGCAGTTTCTCCTGAATATGCAACATAAATTTGCTCTTTTACAATATCTATTCCTGTTTGTACTTCAGTTACTGGATGTTCAACTTGAACCCTTGTATTCATCTCTAAAAAATAAAATTTTCCATTTTCATAAATATATTCAACAGTACCTGCTCCTTCGTATCCTAAAGCCTCTACCATTTTAACAGTTTTATTTAATAAATCCGATCTAGTCTTTTCATCTAATATAGGACTTGGAGTTTCCTCAATCAATTTTTGATGTTTTCTTTGTACAGTACAATCTCTTTCATTCAAATGGACAGTTCTATTTTTTCCAGATAAAATCTGAACCTCAATATGTCTAGGTTTTTGAAAATATTTTTCAATATAAACTTCATCATTACCAAAATACTTCTTTGCTTCTAAACGTGCTATTGAATAAAGCTCATCTAATTTATTTTCATTTTCAACAATTTTCATACCTTTTCCTCCTCCACCACCAGAAGCCTTAATCAAAACAGGATAACCAATATTTTTACAAATTGATTTTGCTTCATTAACACTTTTTACCCCACCCTCAGATCCTTCTATTACTGGCAAACCATTTTTTTTTGCAATTTTTTTTGCTTCAATTTTATCTCCCATTTTTTTAATAATTTCAGATTTTGGTCCAATGAACTTTATCCCGTGCTTTTGTACAACTTCTGCAAATTTATAATTTTCTGATAAAAAACCGTAACCAGGGTGAATAGCTTCAGCTCCAGTAACATCTACTGCTGACATTATTGCTGCCATATTCAAATAACTATTTCTGGGTTCGTGTGAACCAATGCATACGCTCTCATCAGCTAAGCGAACATGCATTGAGTCAGAGTCCACATCAGAATGAACTGCAACAGTACCAATTCCCCATTCTTTACAAGCTCTTATTATTCTAACTGCTATCTCTCCTCTATTTGCAATTAGAACTTTTTTAAACATTGATTATTTTAAAAGGATTAATGCCTGGCCGAATTCAACAGCTTGACCATCTTGTACTAAAACTTTTTTAACTTCACCATCTATATCTGAAGGAACATGATTCATAGTTTTCATTGCCTCAACAATCATTACTGTTTGTCCTTTTTTAATTTTTTGTCCAACTTCAACAAATTTTTTTCCTCCTGGTTCGGGCGCTAAATACGCTGTGCCTATAATGGGTGATATAATTTTAGATCCTGTTTCCTGTTCTTTTGGCTTCGTCAAACCGGGTTTGTGTGCAGTTATGTTAGTATTTGTAGTGAGATTTCTTGCTACCTTAATTTTTTTATTACCATCTTGATACTCGATTTCTGATAAACCAAATTCTTCTAAATATTCCTTAAGTTCCTTTATTAATTTTTTATCAATTTTCATTATTTATAATTTTTTTAATTCCATTAAGTGCCATAATATATCCATCAACACCTAAACCACAAATTATTCCATCAGCAGCTTTACTGATCAAGGATTTATGCCTGAAATCTTCTCTTTTGTAAATATTAGTAATATGTAATTCTATTGTTGGTTTTTTTACCGCAAGTAAAGCGTCAAGTATAGCTACGGATGTATGTGTATATCCGCCCGCATTAATAATAATACCATGATGTTTATCTTTAGCATCCTGAATAAAGTTAACTATTTCACCCTCAACATTAGACTGTTTAAAATCAGCATCTAAGCCAATTTTTTTACAGTGACCCTCGCACTTTTTTTCAATATCTTTCAGTGAGACATTTCCATATTTCTCTTTTTCTCTCGTCCCAAGTAAATTTAAATTTGGACCATTAATAACAAGGATTTTTTGACTCATTTTGATATAATAAAAATTAAAAATATCTCAATTATGGCAAAAATACAATTAAATGGAAAAAAGATAAAAATCTATGAGGGTTTAAGTATAAAAGATCTTGTTAAAAAATATAAATTAAATGAGAAAAAGATAGCTATTGAGCTTAATGGGGCAATACTTCCCAAGAGTTACTATAGTAAGAAAAAGTTAAAAAATAATGATAAAATTGAAATTGTTCAATTTATTGGTGGCGGTTGAATGAAAAAAGATAATTTAATAATTGGGAGATATACTCTCAAATCCCGCTTAATAGTAGGAACTGGAAAATACAAAAATTTCAAGCAAACTGCGGATGCTGTAAAAGCTTCAGGTGCCAGCATGGTCACGGTTGCTGTAAGAAGAGTAAATATTTTAGATAAAAAAAAACCAGTTCTGATGGATTATTTAAATCCTAAGAAAATTATTTATTTACCAAATACAGCGGGTTGTTTTAATTCAAAAGATGCTCTTAGAACTTTACGTCTTGCAAGAGAGATGGGTGGATGGAAACTAGTAAAGCTCGAAGTTCTAGGTGACAAAAAAACATTGTATCCAAACATGATTGAAACATTGAAGTCAACTGAGGTTTTAGTAAAGGAAGGTTTCAAAGTTATGGTTTATTGTTCTGATGATCCAATTATTGCCAAAAAATTGGAAGACTTGGGTGCATCTGCTATAATGCCTCTTGCTTCACCAATAGGTTCAGGAAGAGGAATTAAAAATAAATTAAATCTTTCTATAATAATTAATAAAGCTAAAGTTCCGGTCATTGTTGATGCAGGTATTGGAACTGCCTCTGATGCTGCAATAGCAATGGAGCTTGGTTGCGATGGAGTATTAGTTAATACTGCAATTGCTAAAGCAAAGAGTCCAATCACAATGGCTTCTTCTATGAAAAATGCAGTTATTGCTGGAAGAGAATCGTTTTTAGCAGGAAGAATAGGTTTTCAGAACTATGGTTCTTCTAGTAGTCCAAAAGAAGGATTAATTTAATTTTCTTTTTTTTCTTCTAGTCCATAAAATTTTACCTAGAGAAAGACTATCGGTATTTTTTTTTTGCTAAAGGAGTATCAAGATTCTTTTTATTTACTTGATTTTTCTTTTGGTTTTTTATTTCAATAAAATTTTCGACTTTATTAACTATTTTTTTATTTTTGTTAAATAATAAAATTTTATATTCAGGAATGATAAGATTTTTATCACTTTCTATAATAATTTTAAATTTATATTTTTTTTGAAAAAACTCTATTTCGCTTTCAAAATGAGCTTCTAGATAATGTTTAACCTTTTCTGGGATACTTGCTTCAATTATTTTAGTCTTATTTGAAAAAGCCAACATTTCAATTTTTTTAACAACTTTTTGCGCAAAGGAATCTAATGATAGATTTACTTCCCACTTGACTGAACTCTCTTTAAGTCTTTGTCTTGTCATTTCCAATAGACCAAAATTACTTATTCTGCCAATTTGAATTCTAGCTCTATCTAACTTTAATTTTTCTTTTATTTTTCTTTCAACAATTCTTTTATTATGAAAATTCATCATATCTATAAAATCTATAACAATTAGACCAGACAGATCTCTAATTTTTATCTGTCTTGCAATTTCTTCTGCGGCTTCTACATTTGTATTTAGAGCGGTTTTTTCTATATTTAATTGTTTCGTAGATTGACCAGAATTTATATCTATAGCAACTAAAGCCTCTGTGGGATTTATAACAAGATAGCCACCAGATTTAAGTTTAACCACTGGTTCAAAAATTTTATTCAAATTTTTTTCTATATCTTCACTATGAAATAGAGGTATTTTACCTCGATATTTTTTTATATACTTTGCGTTTCTAGGCATTAACTGCTTCATAAAGTTTTTAGCTTTCTGATAACCATCGTTTCCTTCAACATAAATATACTTAGTATCGTTATCATACATATCCCGTAGTGCTCTTTTTATTATATCTCCCTCTTCGTGAATCAAAACAGGTGCGGTTGAGTTTACAGTTTTATTTGTTATATCTTCCCAAATTTTAATTGTTCCTTGTAAATCGTTGTCTATTTCATTTTTTGATTTACCTGAACCAGCTGTTCTAACAATTAATCCCATATTCTTCGGTATATTAATTTCATTAAGTATAGACCTAATTTTTTTTCTCTCCTCATAATGAAATATTTTTCTAGATATACCTCCTCCTTTAGCGGTGTTTGGCATCAAAACTATATATTTACCAGCTAATGAAATAAACGTTGTGAGAGCAGCACCTTTTTGTCCTCTCTCTTCTTTTATTACTTGTATAAGTATAACTTGACCGGGCTTTACTACCTCTTGAATTCTATATTTTCTTACACCGTATCTATTTTTTAAGCTTTCTCTAATTTTTTCTGATTGACCGCTTATAGGCTCTTTTGTTTCAGGCGCATCTTCTCCGTTAGTCTTAGGTTTATTATTTTCATCTGTAGATTTTATATCTATTTCGTCACTTTCAGTTTTTTCCTTTAAATCTTCTCTTATTTTTTCTTCAGCTTTTTGTAACTCTTCTTTATCTTCGGTAGGAATTTGATAATAATCTGACTGAATATCACTGAATGCTAGGAAACCATGCCTTTCTCTTCCAAAATTAATAAAAGCCGCCTGTAAAGAGGGTTCAACTCTACTTACAATTCCTAGATAAATATTATTTTTTAAACTTAAATTGTTCTTATTTTCTGATTCGTATTCTTCAATGTAAGATTTAGATTTAAGTACAACTCTAGTCTCTTCAGGATGCGAAGCATCAATATATAAATTTTTTTCCATAGTAAATGAATTCCGTTCATAGATGTTATTTTTCTTAATTTTATTTTTGAATAATAATACATGTTAATTACTATAACTCTTTTTTGTTTGAATTGTAAGTTTATATATTAAAAAATGCCTTAAGATAGCCAAAATTAAGCATTTACCTAATAAATTATGAACGTATCAAAAACTTTTATTGTATTTACGAAAATCTCAGTAAGTATTTTTTTAATAGGCGTTTTTCTTCTATTTTCAGCTTTTTGGTATTTTTCTGCTGGCTTACCAGACTACAAAAAACTATCGAATTATGAACCGTCCGTTTTAAGCAGAGTTTATACAAAAAATGGAGAACTTGTTGCAGAATTTGCGATAGAAAAAAGACTTTTTATTCCATATGACTCCATACCGGAGAAAGTAATTAATTCATTTCTTTCTGCTGAGGACAAGAACTTTTTTCAACATCCTGGTGTAGATGCAAAAGGTGTTACAAGAGCTTTCATAAAAAATATTAAAAACATTATTTCTAACAAAAGATTAGAAGGAGCATCTACAATCACTCAACAAGTTGCTAAAAATTTCTTATTAACAAACGAGATATCCTTAAAACGAAAAATAAAAGAAGCGATATTAGCTTTTAGAATAGAAAAGGCTTTTACCAAAAAAAGAATTTTAGAATTATATTTAAATGAGATTTACTTAGGACAAGGAACGTACGGTGTTGCTTCTGCTAGCCTAGAATATTTTGACAAATCGGTTAAAGAACTTAACTATGTAGAGTCATCATTATTAGCAGCCCTTCCGAAGGCACCAAGTAAATACAATCCATTTAAATCACCAGAATTGGCTAAGAAGAGGAGAAATATAGTTTTAAAAAACTTAAGAGAGAATGATTACATATCACGAAGAGAATATAAAAAATTTATTAAAACAGATATAAATTTAAAAAATAGAAAAGTATTTTTAATAGAAGAAGCAAAATCATATACGGAAGAAGTCAGAAGAATTGTAAAAACTGATTATGGTTTTGAAAAATTATACTCCCAAGGCTTATCAATAAGCACGCCTCTAGACCCAAACTATCAAATATCTGCTTTAAATTCTTTAAGATACGGAATTGAAGAATATGACAAAAGAAAAGGTTGGAGGGGACCAATTACAAACATTTATTCTAATAAAAATTGGAAAGATACTTTAAAAAAAATTAATCTAGATAAAACTTTAGGATGGGAGGTTGTCAAAGTTTTAAATATCAGCGAAAATTTTTCTGAAATAAAATTTATTAATATAAAAAAGAAAGATAAAATATATTTTGAAAATTTAAAGTGGACTAAAAAAGAGAGTTTAGATCAACTTTTACAAGTTGGAGATTTAATTTTTGTAAAAAAAAATCGCAAAGGAAACTGGGATTTAAAACAATTACCACTTGTGAATGGGGGAATTGTTGTTATGAATCCTCACAATGGCGAAATAAAAGCACTTGTTGGAGGATATAGTTATGTTTCAAGTGAGTTCAATAGAGCCACACAAGCAAAAAGGCAACCAGGATCTGCATTCAAACCAATTGTTTATGCGGCTGCTTTAGAAAATGGTTATTTACCAAACTCACTTGTTCTCGATGCGCCCTTTGTTAGCGAACAAGGAGCTGGTCTAAAAGATTGGAAACCAGAAAATTATGGAAAAAAGTTTTATGGTCCGTCTACATTAAGAAAAGGTATAGAAAAATCTAGAAATCTTATGACAGTTAGGGTTGCACAGAATTTAGGATTTAAAAAAATTGCATCAATATCAAAAAATTTGGGTATTTATGATTCAACGCCTGAACTTTTATCTGTATCATTAGGATCAAACGAAACTACTCTTTTAAAACTTACAAGTGCTTATTCGACTTTTGTTAACGGAGGAAAAAAAATTAATCCTAAAATGATCAAAAGAATACAAGACAGAATAGGTAAAACAATTTACAATTCTGAAAACAGATCTTGCAGTGGTTGCGATATTTTCCTTGAGCAAAACAAGCAAAATCTTAAAATTTTAGATAAGAAACAACAAATCATTAGTCCAGAAACAGCATATCAAATTACTTCAATGTTAGAAGGAGCAGTTAAGAGAGGAACGGGAAAAAAATTGAAAAGTCTAAACGTTCCTCTGGCAGGAAAAACAGGAACTACTAACGATAACTTCGACGCTTGGTTTATAGGCTATACATCTGAATTAGTAATTGGCGTTTATATTGGTTATGATGAACCACGTTCTCTTGGAAAATATGAAACTGGATCAAAAGTAGCTTTGCCTGTATTTAAAAAGTTTGTTGAGACTGCCCTTTATAAAGAGGATTTTAAACCTTTTAAAGTTCCATCAGGTATTTATTTTTATCCAATTAATTATGATACAGGAGAAATTTCAAATTTTAGTAATACAAAATCAGTTGTAGAGAGTTTTAAAGAAAACACTTCAAAAAATATAAAATTAAAAAAATTAAATTTTGGAGAGAATCATGGTAAAGCTTGGAGGTTTAAAGGATTTTATTAATGAATGATTTTGAAAAAATTTTTGACTTGTCAAAAAACTCCTTAAAAAATATTCGGGGGTATCTTTGATTCACAAAAAGCAGAAAAAAGAATTTTAGAACTCGATACAGAAATTTTAAAAGAGTCTTTCTGGAAAGATAAAAATAGATCTAAAAAGATAATTAGAGAAAAAAACTTTATAGAGAGTATTGTAAATTTTTATAATGATACAAAAAAGAATTTAAATAATTTAAAAGATCTGAATAAGTTAGCCTTAGATGAAAATGACCCTGAAACATTAGAAGATTGTTCAAAGAAAATACTTTCTATTCATAAAGAAACAAAAAAATTTGAGATAAAATGTTTTCTTTCAGGTGAAAATGATCATTTGGACATATATATAGAAATTCATGCTGGAGCAGGAGGTACCGAAAGTCAAGACTGGGCTGAAATGTTAAGAAGAATGTACATGAAATGGTTTGATAAAAAAAATTTTAAATACCAAATGATAAGCGAACACAAAGGTGAGGAGGCAGGCATAAAATCTTCAACATTAAAAATAACTGGTGAAAATCTCTATGGCTTGATGAAAAAAGAGTCAGGTGTTCATAGATTAGTAAGAATTTCTCCCTTTGACTCGGGCGCAAGGAGACACACAAGTTTTGCAAGTATTTGGGTTTATCCAAGCATAGATGACTCTATTGATGTTGTTGTTGATGATAAAGATTTAAGGATTGATACTTATAGATCAAGCGGAGCTGGCGGACAGCATGTAAATACAACAGATAGCGCTGTAAGAATTACACATCTTCCAACAAAAATTGTTGTTCAATGTCAAAATGAAAGATCACAACATAAAAATAAAGAGACTTGTTTTAAAATGTTAAAAGCAAGACTTTATGAGCACGAATTAAAAAAAAGAGAAGAAAAAAGCAATAAAGAAGCAAACTCAAAAACAGATATAGGCTGGGGACATCAAATCAGATCGTATGTTTTGCAGCCATATAGATTAGTAAAAGATTTAAGATATGGAATTGAAGATACAAATCCTGAGTCTGTTTTAAATGGAAATCTAGATAAATTTATTGAAGGATCAATTTTTAAGATTAAAACTTAATGAAAAAAATAATTTTTTCTACATTATTATTTATTATATTTTTAATATCATTAAGTATTCTCTATCTAAGTATTTTTGGTTATGAAACTGAGAGATTCAATGAGATTGTAAAGTCAGAAATAAAAAAATCTAATAAAAAGGTCACATTGGATTTTAGAAGAATATCAGTTCAATTAGATTTAAAAAAATTTACACTTTTTGTAAAATTTCTAGATCCTAAAATTAATTATTCCGAAGTTCAAATTCCATTGATGAAACTTAGAGCAGATATTAATTTAAAGTCTTTATTAGAGAAAAAAATTGATATTAAAAGAACGGTTATTAATACTGACTTCATAGATATTAATAAAATAAAGCCATTAGGTAAAGAATTTAAAATAAAGGAAGAAGATCTAAAAAAAATCAAAAAAGCTAATTTTAAAATAAATAATTTAGAATTAGAATTTGATGAAAAACTTACAATTAAAGATAATTTTAATTTTAATGGCCAAATTAAGGAGGGCAATATAAAAATTAGTAAAGAATATGAAATTAAGAACCTTGATACTAATTTTTCTTATATTAATAAAAGTTTCAATCTAGAAAAAATTTCTTGGAGTTTTAATGATTTTGAAAATTCAGAAAAAGAATTTTTTGATGGTAATCTTAAAATTAAAAAAATAAAAGAAAATTTTAAGATAAATTCTGATTTCAAAACTCAAAATATATCTAAATTCTTAAATATTCCTTTATTAAATTATTCTTTTTCAAAAGAAAATACATCATTGGTAAAAACAAAATTCAGCATAAATAAAAAAAATAATATTATTTTTGAAAATATTATAATAGAAGATGATGATAACTATTTTCGTATCAACAACCTACATTTAGGAAAAGACTTTAAGCTAATAAATTTTGATAAAATAGAAATTAAAACCTCTATAGGTAATGATATTAATAATGAGTTCAAAATAATAAACAGTGATAAAATTTTTATCGAAGGAAAATTATTCGATGCTGCAATTCTTATAAAAGATCTCACAAAAGATAACAATAATAATGGATTTTTAAAAAATTTTTCTAAAAATGTAGAGATAGATTTAAATAAAGTTCTAAAGGGTGCGAAGTTTCCAATCAAAAACTTTAGATTAATTGGAAAAATAAATAGAGGTGTTTTTGAAAAAATTTCAGCTAAAAGTGATTTTTCAATTAATGAGCATTTAGATATTTCATTAAAAAAAGACAAAGAAAAAGGTAAAAAAGTTCTTGAGGTATATTCTGATATAGCCACTCCGCTACTAACTGACTACAATTTCTTTAAAGGACTTGATGGAGGTAATTTAACTTACACATCAGAATTTGATAAAAAGAATTCCTTAAATACTTTAATAATAAACGACTTTAAATTAAATGATGCGCCTGCTTTAGCAAAACTACTTACTCTTGCTGATCTTAAAGGTTTAACAGACTCTTTGAAAGGAGAGGGTATAAGTTTTGATACCCTATCAATTAAATTTGAAACAGATCCTTCAACTATGACAATAAATGAAATCTTTATGATAGGTCCATCGATATCTATTTTAATTGATGGTTATGTAGAAAAGAAAACTGGATTGATAAGCCTAAGAGGAACATTGGTACCTGCTAAGACATTAAATAAACTCGTTTCAAGGATTCCAGTGGTTGGAGATATTTTGGTTGGAAAAAAAGTTGGAGAGGGTGTTTTTGGTCTTAGTTTCAAAATTAAGGGTCAACCTAAAAATTTAAAAACAACAGTTAATCCAGTAAAAACTTTAGCACCAAGATTTATAACTAGAGCAGTTGAAGCAGCAAAAAAAAAGAAAACTAAATAATTGTAACTTTGAGGTGTATCTTTTTCCCAACAGATAATTTTATATAATTGCCTTCACATACATCATCCATATTAATAATTTTTCGTTCATCAGCAATAATCTCATCATTTATTCTTATCCCATTATTTTTTAAAATTCTTCTCGCTTCACTTTTAGAATGAACAAGCTTATTTAGAAAAATTAGGTCGATTACGTTTATACCCTGCAAAACTGCTTTCTTTGAAAATTTTTTCTCTGGTATATGTTTTCCTAATCCACCTTTAACAAAAGTTTCTGTAGCAGTGTCCGCACTTTCTTTTGCAGCCCTTGAACCATGTAAAATAGTAGTAGCTTCATTAGCCAGGAGTATTTTCAATTTATTAATATCACTTTCATTTTCAACTTTTTTTGATAATGAATTTAATTCTATTTCTGTAAAATACTTTAAAAATTTCTTAACATCTTGATCTGAAGTATTTCTCCAAAATTGCCAATATTCATATGGAGAAAATAATTTTTTATCTAACCATACCGCACCTTTTTCTGTTTTTCCCATTTTTGCTCCAGATGACAATGTGATCAAAGGTGTAGTAAGTCCATAAGACTCCTTTTGTAAAATTCTTCTGATTAATTCCACGCCATTAACTATATTTCCCCATTGATCGGAGCCACCCATCTGCAAAATACAATTATGTTTTTCATATAGTTTATAAAAATCATATGCTTGTAAAATCATATAATTAAACTCCATATAACTAAGTGATTGTTCTCTATCCAACCTTAATTTAACACTATCAAAAGTTAACATTTTATTTATTGTGAAATGTTTTCCAACATCTCTCAAAAAATCTATATATTTTAATTTACCTAGCCAATCATAGTTATCTACAAAAATAGGCTTTATTTTTTTATTTTTCGTAGATAAAAGTTTTTCAAAAATTTTCTTAATACTTAAAATATTTTTTTTAATATCTTTTTGTTTTAAAATCTTTCTTGTAGAGTCCTTTCCAGACGGATCTCCAATTAGAGTGGTGCCTCCACCAAGTAAAACTATTGGTTGATGACCATGCCTTTGGAGCAACCTCAATATCATGATTTGCATCAAGCTACCTACATGTAGACTTTGAGCTGTACAGTCAAATCCAATATATGCTTTTATGGATTTTTTATTAGTTACTTCCTCTAGTTTTTCTAAATCTGTGCATTGATTAAGAAAACCTCTTAATTTCATTTCAGATAAAAAAGCATTTTTCATAGAACTTTATGTGCTAAAGCTACTATTATACAAAAATAAGTATAAATAAATACAAATATGAGCAAAGAATATACAGCTTTAGGTTTAATGAGTGGAACATCTGGTGATGGTGTTGATGCGTCTATAATTATTTCAGACGGTATAAATACTAATAAGGTAATTCATGATAAATATTTTGAATATGATAGTGAAATTTATAAAAATATTCACAATTTAAAGGACCGGATTAATAGTAAAAATAATTTAAAGGATTTTTCAAAGGATTTAAATATACTAGAAAAAAAAATCACACTTTTTCATGCAAAAGTTGTTAAAGAACTGTCAGGAAATAAAGCTATTGATTTAGTCGGTTTTCATGGCCAAACGATATATCATAATTCAAAAGAAAAAATTTCAAAGCAATTAGGAGATGGTAAATTATTATCACAACTAACAAATAAAAATATTGTTTATAATTTCAGACAAAACGATATTAAAAATGGAGGAGAAGGAGCTCCTCTCACACCGATTTTTCATCAACTAATTTTAAAACAAAAAAAAATCGATGTTCCATCGTGTATTTTGAATATTGGTGGAATTTCTAATATAACAATTGTTGAAAATTATAAGGCATATAATTTTACAAGCAGAGATATTGGCCCAGGCAACTGTTTAATAGACTCATGGGTAAGACAAAATTCAGAAAAAAAATTTGATAAAGATGGAGCAATTGCAAGTAGAGGAACAATTAATGAAATAATTCTAGAGCAAGCCCAAGAACTATATTCAAATAGACCCAACCAAAATACTTTATCTTTAGACGTAAATGATTTTGATGTTTCTTTTGCAAGGGGACTTTCTCTCGAGGATGGAGTAGCAACTTTGACAGATTTTACTGGAAGAATTATAGGTGCAGCTTTATTTAGTCTTTTAAATAATGTTAAAAAAAATATTTGGAAAGTTTTGATATCTGGTGGTGGAAGAAAAAATAAATCTTTAATTAGCAGAATTAAAAAAAGTACACCTAAAAATATTATTCTTCAACCTATTGATGATTATAGCCTAAATGGAGATTTCATCGAGTCACAAGCATTCGCCTATCTTGCCATTAGATCCTATATCGGGGAACCAATTTCCTTTCCTCAGACAACTGGTTGTTCAAAACCATCCTATGGAGGCCAAATTATACAGCCTACATAATCTCAGTTTTTTCTTTAATGTAATTAGTAATTGTTCTTTTTAATTCTGATTCTTTATTCTTAAAAAAATGATTTGCATTTTTGATCTCATCAAAATTTACTTTAATCCCTTTTTGGTTTCCTAGTCTGTCCTTTAAATCATTAATACTTTCTTTTGAAACAAGTTCATCTTTTTCGCCTATAATAATTTGTCCAGATATTGGACATGGTGCTAAAAAAGTAAAATCATAAACATTTGGCTGAGGAGAAACGGAAATAAATTTTGTTACTTCGGGTCTTCTCATTATTAATTGCATACAAATTAAAGAACCGAAAGAAAATCCAGAAACCCAACATTGGCCAAAATCCTGATTTTCTCTTTCAATCCAATCTAAAGCTGCAGCTGCATCTGATAATTCACCTTGTCCATTATCAAAAGTTCCATCACTTTTTCCTACACCCCTAAAATTCATTCGTAATACGGAAAAACCACTTTCTAAAAATGAATTGAAAACTTCAACAACAACTCTATTATTCATAGTTCCCCCGTACTGAGGATGAGGTTGTAAAACAATTGCTATTGGTGATTTTTGTTTTTGATTTTTATAATATTTTCCCTCAAGTCTTCCAGCAGGTCCAGGGATAAAAACTTCTACACTTTTTTGCTTCATTATTAATAATGATAATTATTGTCAAAAAAAAATAGATTTATAGCACGTTTTATGAGCGACAATTTTTTTTTTTACAAAGTTGACTATTTTACTAGGAATAATTAAATAAACATTGATATTATTAAAGAATATGAAACTAACTACTAAAGGAAGATATGCTGTTATGGCTATGGCGGACCTCGCGGCTAATGAAAATGGAAAACCTGTTAGTCTTACAGATATTTCATTAAGACAAAATATATCTCTATCTTATTTGGAACAGCTATTTTCAAAGTTAAAGAGTGAGGGATTAGTAAAGAGTATCAGAGGCCCTACAGGAGGATATATATTAGAAAAAAATCCAAAACAAATAAGAATTTCAAAAATTATTTATGCTGTCGACGAACAAATAAAAACATTAAATTGTAAGAGAGAGTCAAAAAAGGGGTGTAATGGAAAAACCATAAAATGTATTACACACAACTTGTGGGATGATTTAGAAAATCATATCAACGATTTTTTTGATAAAGTTAGTTTAAGTGATGTTATCAAACAAAGAAATGCTGAAATTAATAAATGAAGAGTCAAAAAATAAATACTAATCAAGAATACAAATACGGTTTTACTACCGATATAGAAAATATTCGTGCACCCAAAGGACTAAGCGAGGAGTCAATAAAATTTATATCTAGGATGAAAAAAGAGCCTAAATGGATGTTAGAATGGAGATTAAAAGCTTTTAATAGACTTAAAAAATTAAAAGAGCCAAACTGGCAAAAACCAAAATATCCAAAAATAGATTATCAGGAACTATATTATTACTCGGCACCCAAAAGTGCTTCAAATAAACCAAAAAGTTTAGACGAAGTTGATCCAAAACTTCTCGAGACATATAAAAAACTTGGTATTCCCTTAAATGAGCAAAAGAAATTAAGTGGAGTTGCTGTAGATGCCGTATTTGATTCTGTTTCGGTAGCTACAACTTATAAAGAAGAACTTACAAAAAAAGGAATAATTTTTTGTTCAATATCTGAAGCGATACAAAATCATCCAGATTTAGTTAAAAAGTATATAGGTTCTGTAATACCTATTACAGATCATTATTTTGCAACTCTAAATTCAGCAGTTTTTACAGATGGTTCTTTTGTTTACATTCCTCCGAATGTTAGGTGCCCAATGGAACTTTCGACTTATTTTAGAATCAATGCTTCAGAAACAGGTCAATTCGAAAGAACATTAATAATTGCTGACAAAGGTAGTTACGTTAGCTACCTAGAAGGTTGCACAGCACCAATGCGTGATGAAAATCAATTACATGCAGCCAATGTAGAGTTAATAGCTTTAGACGATGCAGAGATTAAATATTCTACAGTTCAAAATTGGTACCCTGGTGATAAAGATGGTGTTGGTGGAATTTATAACTTTGTAACCAAAAGAGGAGCTTGCCGTGGTAAAAATTCAAAAATTTCGTGGACGCAAGTTGAAACTGGATCAGCTATTACGTGGAAATACCCAAGTTGTATACTACAAGGAGATAATTCTGTCGGAGAGTTTTATTCAATAGCAATTACAAATAATTACCAAAAAGCAGACACTGGTACAAAGATGATTCATCTTGGAAAAAATACAAAAAGCAAAATCATTTCAAAAGGTATATCAGCTGGAAGAGCTGATAACACCTATAGAGGATTAGTCGATATATCTAGAAAAGCAAAAAATTCAAGAAATTATACACAATGTGACTCACTCCTTATGGGAAATAAATGTGGAGCACATACCGTACCATACATTAAAAATAAAAATTCATCTTCGACAGTGGAACATGAAGCAACAACATCAAAAATTAATGAAGAACAATTATATTATTGTAATCAAAGAGGACTTAACCAAGAAGAGGCAGTAAGTTTAATAGTAAACGGTTTTTGTAAAGAAGTTTTACAACAATTACCTATGGAATTTGCTGTAGAAGCTCAAAAATTAGTGGGTATTAGTTTAGAAGGAAGTGTGGGCTAATGGAAAATAGATTTCATTTAGCTATACCAGCAGGTGATTTAGATAAAGCGATAAAATTTTATTGCGATACCCTGGGATGCTCTAGAGGCAATGCAGAATTTAAATATCCAGATGCATGGGCTGATATCAATTTTTGGGGCAACGAATTAACATTGCATGCAACAGATCCTAGCAAAAAAAACATTAGCGAGCGCCATAATGTAGATATGGGAAATGTAACCGTTCCACATTTTGGTGTTCACCTAGATGCTAAAACTTTCAAAAATTTAAAAGAAAGACTTATAAGTAAAAAAATAAAGTTTATAGATCCACCATATATAAGGTTTGAAGGTGAAGACATTGAACAAGAGACCATGTTTCTTGAAGATCCAAACGGAAATTGCATGGAAATAAAAACCATGAAAAACCCTAATACACTATTTAAAAAGTAAAATGAAACTAGATATTAAACTTAATGAGTACAAAAATAATATTGAATCTTTAAAGGCTATAGAAAGTCTAGAGGTTTATAGATGGCTCATATCATTAGGTGAAAAATTAAATAATGATCCTTTAAGCAAAGAAAGAAGATCAAATAAAAATAAGGTTAAAAGCTGCCAGTTTGAGTTATTTGTAGATTATGAGAATGGACGTTTTAAATCTTGGAGCAAGGCTATGGTTTCAGCTGGTTATGCCTATATTTTAATTGATATTTTTAATTCTTTACCAATAGAGGAAGCAAAAAAAATTACAATAGATGATTTCAAAAAAATTAAAATGGATGAGTTACTAACCATGAGTAGAAAAACCGGTTTTTATGAAATGATAGAAATTATGATTAATAAATTAAAAAATGTTGGAAATTAAAAACTTAAAAGCATCGATAAATAATAGAAGTATTCTTAAAGGTTTAAATCTTAAAATTAATCCTGGAGAGGTTCACGCGATTATGGGTCCAAATGGATCAGGCAAAAGTACTTTAGCAAATATTTTATCTGGAAAAAGTGGTTATGAAATTACTGGGGAACTTAGATATAATGGCAAAGATTTAAAAGATATACCCGTAGAAGAAAGAGCGCAGAAAGGAATTTTTTTAGCATTTCAATACCCTTTAGAAATTCCTGGAGTTAATACTAATAATTTTCTTAAAACATCTTTAAATACAATCAGAAAAGCTAGGGGTCAAAAAGAAATTGATAGCATTAATTTTTTAAAATTAGTCAAAGAAAAATCAAAAGAGCTAGGTATTGATGAAAATATTCTCTCTAGGCAACTGAACGTAGGTTTTTCAGGTGGTGAAAAGAAAAAAAATGAAATTCTCCAAATGAAAATTTTAGATCCAAATTTAGTTGTTCTAGACGAGACGGATTCAGGATTAGATATTGATGCATTAAAAACTATTGCCGACGGAGTTAATTCTTCAAGAAGCCAAGAAAAAGCTTTTTTAGTTATTACACATTATCAACGACTTCTTGACTATATTAAACCAGATCATGTTCATGTTTTATCAGACGGTAAAATAATCAAATCAGGGAATAGAGAACTTGCATTAGAATTAGAAAAAAAAGGTTATAAAAAAATAAATTAAATGATTGAAAATTTCAAAATCGATTCTAAAGAAATTGATAAAATAAATCTTATTAATAATGAGGATAAAAATTTTAGAATCGAAAATTTAAATACTTTTAACAGCAAGGGTTTTCCAAGCAAAAAAGACGAAGATTGGAAGTTTTCAGATATTAAAGCTATATTTTCAAAAAATTTTATAAACCTAAATTTTAACAACCCGAATTTAAAAGAGACCGATATAAAATTAATAAATGAATTTGATCATAATTATATATTTTTAGTTAATGGTAAACTAGTCAAGAATGAGTTCAAATTTGAAGATAAGAGTAAAATTAAAATTTCTAACTATCATGAAGAAAAATTTACTGAGAAAAAAAGTGAAAACCCCTTTATTTGTTTAAACCACGCTTTATCAAATAATGGATATTATTTAGAAATTAAAGAAGGATATAAATTTGAAAAAGTATTAGTTATTTACAATCTTTTTACTAAGGACCTTTCTAGCCAAATACTTAATAACAAAAACAAAATTGTAGTAAGAAAAAATTCAGAATTACATACTATTAATTACACTATAAATCGTTCAAAAAATAAGTTTGTAAATAATACTTTTGAAAGCACGATACTCTTTGAGAACTCAAAATATAAAAATATTTGTATTCAAGCCAGCAAAAGTGATGGGTACTTCCATAAGTTTTCAAATAATAAGCTCAAATCTAATTCTAATTTTTCAAGCTTTATATTTTCTTCTGGTCTAAAATTTAATAAGCAGGATATTAATATTGATTTAGAGGGTGAAAATTCAGAATGTGATATTAAATCAGCTCTTTTTATAGACAATGACGAACACCAAGAAATAAAAACTAAAATTAATCATTTAGTCCCTAACTGTAAAAGTTATCAAAAAATTAAGAATGTTTTAGACTCGGAAGGTAGAGGAATTTATCAAGGAAAAATTTATGTAAAAGATATTGCACAAAAAACAAATGCATATCAATTAAGCAAAGCGTTGCTTTTAAATGACAATTCTGAATTTAACTCTAAACCTGAACTTGAAATTTATGCTGATGACGTGAAATGTTCCCACGGTTCTACATCAGGAAGTATTGATGAGAATTCAATTCACTATTTAATGACAAGAGGACTGACTAAGAAAGAAGCAATTCAACTTTTAATTAATGGATTTCTTAATGAAATAATCGGTGAAATAAAAAGTTCCACTATAAGAAAATTTGTTGAAAATAAAATAGAACTTCAAATACATGGATATTAAAGAGATTAAATCAAAATTCCCAATTTTTAAAAATAAAATAAACGGCAAGCAGTTGGTTTATCTTGATAGTGCTAATTCATCACAAAAACCAAAAAGTGTGATTGATAGAATTTCAAAATTTTATTCTCAAGAATTTTCAAATGTAGGAAGAAGTGTTCATTCGCTAGCGGTAACAGCAACAAATCGTTTTGAAGAAACGAGAGACCTTATGCAGAAATATATAAATGCAAAATCCAGAGAGGAAATTATTTTTACAAAAAATGCGACAGAAGCTATAAATTTAGTCGCATCAACTTATGGTGAAAAATTCATTGAAAGTGGGGACGAAATTTTAATAACAGAATTAGAACATCATGCAAATTATGTTCCATGGCACTTTATCAGAGAAAAGAAAGGAGCAATTATAAAGTTTGCTAAATGTAATCACAAAGGAGAAGTTGATATTGATGAAATTAAAAAATTAATTACTAATAAAACAAAAATTATTGCCATAACTCATATATCAAATGTAACTGGAGCAATAATACCAATTAAAAAGATTGTTGATCTTGCGAGCCAGAAAAAAATTCCTGTTTTAGTAGATGGTTGCCAAG
>MDTE01143037.1_pt1 | contig 19852 bp, 17 predicted proteins | sample 811231 | NCBI WGS metagenome assembly MDTE01 (sample SAMN05326651, study PRJNA326480) | marine metagenome | isolation source: seawater | place: Indian Ocean: Red Sea | collected 2010 | reverse complement strand
CTCGCAAAGGAGGAGCGGAAATAATTAAATTTTTAGAAAAAGGATCAGCATTTTATGCACCAGCAGCTTCAGGTGTAGAAATGGCAGAATCTTACATTAAGAATTTAAAAAAAATTTTACCCTGTGCTGCTTATTTAAATGGTGAATATGGAGTTAAAAATTTATACGCCGGAGTACCTGTAGTTATTGGAAAAGAAGGCGTTGAAAAGGTTATCGAGATGGATTTATCTGATGAAGAAAAAAAACAATTTAGTTTATCAATTAAAGCTGTGCAAGATTTGTATAAAGTTGCGCAAAATATTGATAAAAGTTTATAAGTAATTACATTTTTTTTAAAATCAAACGTCGATTCATTGCAAAAATTTTTGGTAAACTTTTAGTAAAAATATAATCAATCTTATCTAAAAGATTTAAAAAAAAATAATTTAAAGGTATGTAAAAAGTTTTTGAAGTAACACCTCCAGAATTTAAAAATGTAAAGCAATGTAATATTTCATCATATTCAATTTTGAAAAAAGAGCCTAAATTTTTATTAAAAATACTTTTATTATCAAACAAAAGATTTGGAATTGCATTATTACCTGACCACAAATCCTCATCATCAATTGCTGCAACAGATTCTTCCCAAATATTTTTTGTCCAATCAAATCCTTCATGCTTCATAATTATGATGATAAATTGTAAAAGAACTGAAAGGTAGCCTTCATGAATTATTAACTTGCCATCCTTTTTTAAAATTCTGTGCATTTCTTTAAAAAATTTAATTGGATAAGGAATATGATGAAGCACATGTGCAGCAATTACAAAATCAAAAGAATTATCTTTAAATTTTGTATCGTGAGCATCAATATTTTTAAAATCAAGATGTTGGTGATTACCAAAATCACTTGTTTTTAAATTTTTATTATAAATAAAATCTTTAGAAAAACCAGGTCCACTACCAACCTCTAACCCAATATCATTTTCTTTTATGTATTTGTTCATCCAGTTAAATCTTTTTTTGAGAACGAAATATAAATTTTTATTTTTTCCTTTTCTAAAATATTTTAATCTTTCTTCTACATTCCCGAAGTTTTTCATTCTATTTTCATTTTTAGAAAATTTAACTTTTTTGACTAGTTTTAGCATAAATAAATTTTTTAATTTGATTTAGATTTTTTAATATCACTTTTTAGGTCAATCATGTACTTTATCATTTTTATAGAATTAGATGTTAAATTTTTTATTCCACTTAATTCACTTCTTCCACCTTCTCGCGGGTGATGTTTTATAATTTTTTCTGTTATTTTTAATTTTTTTATAATTGCTAAAGTAAATATTTCAGGATTAACAAAATTGTATTTATATTTTATATCTATTTTATTTGCTGCCTCTCTAGTTAGGCATCTAAATCCTGCGTTAAGATCTTTTAAGTGTGATCCTAATATTATTCTAGAAAGAAATTTTAATACTAAAGACATTATAATTCGAATTTTTGGATCTTTTCTGGGATGTCTTATGCCTATTATTATATCATTACCTTCTTCTAATATTTGAATACACTCTTTAGCATTTTCTAGATCATATTGACCATCACCATCGACTACAAATTTATAATCCGAATTTGGTAATTTCAGAGCAGTTTGAAAATTGACCGCATAACCAAAATTTTCTTTTTGCTTATAATATTTCAAGTTATCGTATTTTTTTAATAATGAATTAACAAGCACATCGGTGCCATCATCAGAGTTATTATCAACTATCCAAAGTTCAAATTTTAAATTTAATTTTTCTAAATCAATATAAGCTTTTGCAATAGTTTTCTCTAAGTTATGTTTTTCGTTAAAAACTAAAAGACTTACCGATACTTTTTTCATTTTGTAGTTAAGTTTTTAATATATTTGCTTTTTATCTGAAAGGATATAATTATTAAATTAATGTCCAAAAAAAATAATGCTCAAAACATTGTAATACTGGGTGCTGGTATTTCAGGTTTAACAGTTTCTTATTTTCTGAATAAGTTTAAAATCAAAAATATAGTTATTGAAAAACAAAAAAAATGTGGCGGTTTGTTAAAAAGTTTTAAAATAAAAAGATATATTTTTGATAACTTTATTCACATATCTCATGCAAAAAATCCAGTAGCAAAAAACTTTTTTAGGTCATCAGCAAAAAATTATAAAATTAATCCTAAACCAAATAATCTTTACAAAAATATATGGATTGATCATTCTCCGCAATTTCATTTATATCCTTTATCTTTTGCTGAAAAATTAAAAATAATTTTAAGTTACTTATTTCGATATAGAACAGATAGTTTTAAAAGAAGAAATTATGAAAATTGGCTAAAGGGTACTTACGGAAACTATTTTGCTAAAAATTTTCCAATAACTTATACAGAAAAATATTGGGCTACAAAAAGTAAAAATATGAGTACGTCTTGGATTAAGTTTAGAATGCAACCTATAAATTTAAAAGATTTGATAATTGGAGCTTTTTTTAATATATACAAAAATACTTTCTACTCAAGTCAAATGAGATATCCAAAGCATGGTGGGTATGAATCTTTTTTAAATATACTTAAAAAAAATAAATCATTAAAACTTAATAAAAAAATTAAAAAAATAAACTTACACAAAAAAGAAATTCTTTTAAATGGTGATAAAAAGATAAAATACAGCAAGTTGGTTTCTACAATACCTCTCCCAGAATTTTGTCAACTTTCTAAAAATACACCAAATAAAATATTGAATGCATCAAAATTATTGAGATGTACAGCTGGTATTTTAGTATCAATTGGAGTAAAAAAAAAAATTAAAATGAGAACATGGTTTTATATTTATGATAAAAAATTTAAAGCAGCTAGAGTATACTCTCCAAGTAAACTATCTAAGTTTAATTCTCCCAAAAATAAAAGTTCACTTCAGGCTGAGATATTTGTTGATAATAAAGCAAAAGTTACAAATAAATATTTAAATTATATTAAAAATAATACTATAGAAAATTTGGTTAAAATTGGAATTTTTGAAAAAAAAGATTTGGAAGTTGTAAATGTGAAATTATTAAAATATGCAAACGTTATTTTTGATAAGAACTGTTCAGAAAATAGAAGTTTAATATTTGATTATTTTAAAAAATATAACGTTGAATTTGTTGGTAGGTTTGGAAGGTGGGCTTATCTTTGGTCTGATGATTGTTTTTTAGCTGGAAAATTAACTGCAGAAAAAATTTATAAAAACTTAAATGAAACTAATATCAAAAGATAAAATATTTATTGCAATTTTATTTTTATTTTCAATATTAATAAATCAATATTATGGAAATAGAGGAATTTTTCCTGTTGATAGCTTTTCTCATTTTGATACTGGTTTTAGAGTTTTGTTGGGAGAACATCCCTTTAAAGATTATTGGATTGTTTCTGGACCTTTAGTTGATTATATTCAAGCGATTTTTTTTTATTTTTTTGGTATAAACTGGCAAAGTTATGTTTTACATGCATCTGCTGTTAATGCAATTTTATCTGTAGCAACTTTTTTAATTTTAAGAAATTTTAACCTTAACGTTTACATTAGTTTTGGTTATGCATTAATGTTTTCTATACTTGCATATCCAACAAGTGGAACACCTTTTGTAGATCATCACTCTGCTTTTTTTTCATTACTAGGAATTTATAGTCTAATTTTAGGTATTAAAAATGAAAAAAAATTACATTGGATTTTACTACCTATATTTTTTGGCTTTGCTTTTTTATCAAAACAAGTGCCTTCATCTTACGTAATTTTGTCCGCAATTTTAGTTTTGATTATTTATTCATTAACCCAAAAAAAATACTATTGGATTAAATACTCTCTATTAAGTTCAGCAATTTTTATCTTATTTTTATTGATTTTTGGCAAGATTCAGGGAATTAAACTTTCGTCATTTTTAGAACAATATTTATTTTATCCACAAAGCATAGGAACAGAAAGAGTAGAAAATTTTAATTTTACATTTAGGGGAGTTATAGACCATTTTAAATTTATATATATTGCAATTATTCCATTATTTTTTCTTAATTTTAAGAAAATAGTTTTTGAAAAAAATTATTACAAAAAAAAAGATTTTTGCTACTTTATAATTTTAATTTTATCTACATTTTCTTTAATTTTGCACCAACTATTAACAAGAAATCAAACATTTATATTTTTTTTAATTCCCATATTATTCGCATTTTCCCACATTAGTTTTAATTTATCTAAATCTAATTTAAAGAGTATTGCCTCTTTAATATTGATATCAATTTGTTTATTTGCTGCGATTAAATATCATATAAGATTTAATGAGAATAGAAAATTTCACGAATTAAATTATGTAAATTTTGAATTGTCTAGTCATGGTGAAAAAATTGATAAAAAATTTTCAGGTTTAAAATGGATTACACCTGATTACAAGGATAGAGCTGATGAGGAAATTGCTTTAATCAATCAAGTTAAATCAGAGCTATCAAAAGATAGTCGCAACAAAATGTTATGGACCAACTATTCTTTTTTTTCTGCAATTTTAAATGAAAAACTTTTTTCTCCAACTAGGTGGCATATATTTGATGGAACAGATTATCCTCAAAGGGGAAATAAACATTTTATGAGTTACAAGAAACTCTTAATACAACTTATTAAAAACAATGATATTGCTGTTATTTATACTACTTATCCAGCAGGAAGCTCATTGGTATATACATATCTTGATAAAAATTGTTTTACTGAAGTAAAAATATCTAAAATTCTAAATAGTTATGAAATTAAAAATTGTTATTAAATGAATATTCACGAACATCAGGCAAAAGAAATTTTAAAAAAATTTGGTATTAAGATTCCAAATGGAATCGTCATTTTTTCTTTAGAAGAAATAGATAAAAAATTAAAAATTTTTAAAACAAATAAAATCGTTTTAAAAGCACAGATTCATGCTGGCGGAAGAGGTAAAGCCGGTGGAATTAAAACAGTAAACAACTTTGATGAATTAAAAAAAGAGGCTAGAGATTTGTTTGGAAAAAAATTAATCACACATCAAACGGGAGCGCAAGGAAGAGAAGTTAAAAGATTATATCTTGAAGAAACATGCGATATTAAAAAGGAATTTTATCTTTCCTGTTTGGTTGATAGATCGAGTTCAAAAATAGCTTTTATTTCTAGCTTAGAGGGAGGAATGGATATTGAAGATATTGCAAAAAATGATCCAAAAAAAATTATCACTACAAGATTTGATCTAGCTGAGACTGTAAGTGAAAAAGATATTAAAAAAATAATCCAACCCTTTGAATTGTCCAAAAAATTGAAAAAGCAGGCTTCTAATCTTGTTCAATCTATTTATAGAATCTTAGTAGAAAAAGATGCAAATCTTATAGAAATTAATCCTCTAATTTTAACCAAAGATGATAATTTATTATGTCTTGATGCTAAAATTAATTTTGATGATAATGCTTTATATCGTCATCCTGAAATTTTATCTTTAAAAGATCCAAACGAAGAGGACCCAATTGAAACCGAAGCAAGCAAACATGATTTGGCATATATAAAGTTAGATGGAAAAATTGGTTGCATGGTGAATGGAGCTGGGCTTGCAATGGCGACAATGGATATAATTAAATTATACGGATCTGAACCTGCTAATTTTCTTGATGTGGGCGGAGGTGCTTCAAAAGAAAAAGTGTCAGCTGCTTTTAAAATTATATTGTCAGATAAAAATGTTAAAGGGATTTTAATTAATATTTTTGGAGGAATCATGAGGTGTGATGTTCTTGCCCAAGGAGTAGTTGATGCTGCCAAAGAAATAAATTTATCTGTGCCATTAGTAGTGAGATTGGCTGGCACCAATGTCAAACTGGGTAAAGAAATTTTAAAAAAATCAAACTTAAAAATTATATCCGCAAATAATTTATCAGATGCGGCCAGAAAAATTGTAGATGCAGCAAAATAAACATGTCTATTTTAATTGATAAAAATACAAAAGTAATTTGCCAAGGTTTTACTGGAAAGCATGGCACTTTTCATTCAGAGCAAGCTATTGCTTACGGTACTAATTTAGTTGGTGGAGTTACGCCAAAAAAGGGAGGACAAGTACATTTAGAAAGACCAGTTTTCAATTCTGTAAGCGAAGCTGTTGAAAAAACCAAAGCTGATGCAACAATGATTTATGTGCCTGCTAAATTTGCAGCATCAGCAATTTTCGAAGCTATAGAATGTAAAATTCCATTAATTGTTTGCATTACTGAAGGTATTCCAATTTTAGATATGATAAAGGTTAAAAAAAGACTTGCTAAATCAAAATCACGTTTGATTGGTCCAAACTGTCCAGGAATTATTACTCCGGATGAGTGCAAAATAGGTATAATGCCAGGTAATATTCATAAAAAAGGTTCTTGTGGAATTATTTCGCGTTCTGGGACTCTTACTTATGAGGCAGTTGCACAAACTAGTGAAAATGGATTAGGTCAATCAACAGTCATAGGTATTGGAGGTGACCCAATTAATGGGACTAATTTTATTGATTGTTTAGAGCTTTTTTTAAAAGATAAAAAAACGGAGTCAATTTTGATAATAGGAGAGATTGGAGGCTCTTCTGAAGAAGAAGCAGCAGAATTTATAAAATCATCTAAAGTTAAAAAACCTATTGTTGGATTTATAGCAGGCAAGACAGCGCCTCCAGGCAAAAGAATGGGGCACGCAGGCGCTATTATTTCGGGCGGCAAAGGAAATGCAGATAACAAAATAGAAAAAATGAAATCATGCGGCATTTTAATGGCGGAGTCACCTGCGGAAATTGGCAAAACTTTGTACGAGAAACTTGCAAGATAGTTTTATCAATTTTATAATAACACAAGTATATTTTACTATCGATGACCTCAAATAAAGATAATATAATTTTTGAGAAAACTTCTTTTTTACAAGGTAGCAACGGTCCTTTTATAAAAGAACTTTATTTAAAGTATTTAGAAAATCCTAAATCTATCCCAGACAGTTGGGCTGAATTTTTTGAAGGTCTTAACGAGAATCAAGAAGCAATAAAAAAAGAAATCTTGGGCCCAAGCTGGTCTCCTAAGAAAAATAATATTTATAAAAGAATTATTGATATAGAGAAAGATACCGAACAAAATAAAAAAAACACCAGTGATGAAACTTCAATTTTACAAAAAGATTATGAGAAAGAAAAAGTACAATCAGTAAAAGCTATTGCGCTTATAAGAGCATATAGAATTAGAGGACATTTAATTGCGAATCTTGATCCATTGGGGATGATGGAGAGAAAATATCTTCATGAATTGCATCCAGCTGATCATGGCTTTAAAAAAGAAGATTATAATAAAAAGATTTATTTGCATGAATATATGGATCGTGGGTATGCAACTATAAATGAATTGCTTGAATTTCTTAGAACGACATATTGTTCAACTATAGGGGTTGAATATATGCATATCTCAGATCCTGTTGAAAAAAGATGGTTTAGAGAAAGGATAGAGAAAAAAGAAAATCAATTAAATTTTACAAATGAAGGTAAAAAATTTATTTTACAAAAATTAATTCAAGCAGAAGTTTTTGAAAAATTTTTAGCTATTAAATTTGTTGGAACTAAAAGATTTGGTATAGATGGAGGCGAATCGTTAATTCCTGCTCTAGAACAAATAATAAAAAAAGGCGGTCATCTAGGCGTTAAGGAGGTTAAAATTGGAATGCCTCATAGAGGAAGACTTAATGTGCTAGCAAACTTACTTCAGAAATCTTACAAAAGAATATTTAATGAATTCGCTGGTGAAATTGATTCTTCAAGTGCTGATTCTACAGGAGATGTCAAATATCATCTTGGAGCTTCTTCAAATAGAGAATTCGACGACAATCTAGTTCATATTAGTTTGACAGATAATCCATCTCATCTTGAAGCGGTAGATCCTGTTGTACTAGGACAAACTCGCGCTAAACAATTTTTTCATAAAGATTTTAAAAGAAATAAAGTAGTTCCAGTTTTAATTCATGGTGATGCTGCCTTTGCAGGCCAAGGTGTTGTAGCTGAGTGTTTTGCAATGTCCGGAGTAAGGGGTCACAGTACTGGAGGGACAATTCATATTATTGTAAATAATCAAATAGGTTTTACTACTAATCCAAGATTTGCTAGATCTTCACCTTATCCATCAGATATATCAAAGATGGTTGAAGCACCAATTTTGCATGTTAATGGTGACGATCCCGAAGCGGTAGTTCATTGTGCGAGGATAGCAATAGAATTTAGACAGAAATTTAATAGAGATGTTGTAATTGATATGATTTGTTATCGAAGATTTGGTCACAACGAAGGTGACGAACCGTCCTTTACGCAACCATTGATGTACAAAAAGATAAGGCAACACCCAACAACACTTAGCATTTATAGCGAAAGACTTATTAAAGAAGGAGTAATTACTGCTGAAGAATTTAATAAAAATAAAATAGAATTTAAAAACCTTTTGGATCAGCAATTAAAAACTGCAAAAGAGTATAAGCCAAAAATTGAGTGGTTCGAAGGAGTTTGGTCAAGATTTAAGCCACAAAAAGGTAAAGACAAAAGGGGAGTTACAGGCACAACTATAGAAACAATTAAGAAAATTGGAAAAAAAATTACTCATATTCCTGAAGATTTTAATGTTCATACAACTATAAGAAAAATTTTTGAAAATAGAAAGAAAATGTTTGATAGTGGTAAAAATTTTGATTGGGCCACGGCTGAACAATTAGCATTTGCAACTTTGTTAGAAGAGGGTACGCCTGTAAGATTATCAGGACAAGATTCTGGAAGAGGAACATTTAGCCAAAGGCATTCTGTGTTAAGGGATCAAAACGATAACAGATATTATACACCTTTAAACAACATTTCTAAAAAGCAAAAAAAATTTGAAGTTATAGATAGTTTGCTTTCTGAGTTTGCAGTACTAGGTTTTGAGCATGGATATGCTCTTTCTGAACCAACAACTTTGGTAGTATGGGAAGCTCAATTTGGAGATTTTGCAAATGGTGCGCAGGTTATAATAGATCAGTTTATAACTACTAGTGAAAGAAAATGGTCAAGAGCGAGCGGTTTGGTAATGCTACTACCACATGGTTATGAAGGGCAGGGTCCGGAACATTCTTCAGCAAGACTAGAAAGATTCTTACAAATGTGCGCCAAAGAAAATATTCAAGTTGTGAATTGCACAACCCCAGCAAATTACTTTCATGCTTTACGAAGACAAATTCATAGAGATTTTAGAAAACCTTTGATAATTATGACCCCAAAATCTTTATTGAGAAATAAAAGATGCGTTTCAAATATAGAGGATTTTACCAAAAAAAATTCATTTCATAGAGTCCTGCAAGACCATGCAGAGCTAAAAGAATATGGTTTAATTAAACTTAAGAAGGATAAAGAAATTAAGAAAGTAGTTTTATGCTCAGGAAAAATTTATTTTGATCTTCTGGAAGCAAGAGAAAAAACAAAAAATGATAAAGTGTTTTTTATTAGAATAGAACAATTGTATCCTTTCCCAGTAAAAACTTTAGCAAAAGAACTTAAAAGATTTAAAAAAAATGCTAAATTTTATTGGTGTCAAGAAGAACCTCGAAATATGGGAGCTTGGAATACTGCAAGAAATTATATTGACTGGGTATTGGATTATATTAATGCTGAAAATAAGTCACTAAAATATATTGGAAGACCTCCAGCGGCATCACCAGCGACTGGATATCTAAAAAAACATCTTGCACAGCAAAAGGAAATAATAGAAAAGGTACTTAACTGAGTATGTCGAATCAAATTATAGTACCATCATTAGGCGAATCTGTATCAGAGGCGACAGTATCAAAATGGCTGAAGCAAGTTGGTGAACAGGTTAATTCCGACGAATCTTTAGTGGAATTAGAGACCGATAAAGTTAATGTAGAAGTACCTTCTCCTCTGTCTGGAACTTTATCTTCAATTAAAGTAAAGGAGGGTGAAACAGTAAAAGTAGGTACTTTATTAGGCATTATTAATGAGGGAGTGTCGAGTTCGAAAAAAACTGATGAAATAAAATCGACAGAACAAAGTCAAGAGTCTTACACGCCACCCAAAACTCAAAAGAAAAAAAAGGTTTCTAAAAAAATTTCAAGCAAAAAAGAAAAAATAGATACCAAAAAAGAAGAAAATTTAATTCTACTAAATCAAAGCAGAGAAGAAAATACTAACGGAAATTTAATTTTAGATACTTTAGCTGAAGAGGAAGTTGATGAAATAAAAGAAAAAAAATATATACCACCAAAAACAAAACAACATTTATCTCCCTCAGTTAGAAAAATTGTTGAAGAGCAAGATATTGATATAACAAGCATTCAGGGCACTGGTAAAGCGGGAAGAATCTCAAAAGGTGATTTAATTAACCTAATGGGAAACATGCCTCAGCCATCAAAAAGAAAAACAACTCACGGATTGGAAGAACGTGTTAAAATGACAAGATTAAGAGTAACCATCGCTAAAAGACTGAAAGAGGCTCAAAATAATGCAGCCATGCTTACGACTTTTAATGAAGTAGATGTGCAAAATGTAATACAAATGAGACAAGACTACCAAGAAGATTTTCAAAAAAAATATTCTGTCAAATTAGGATTTATGTCTTTTTTTGTTAAAGCATCTATTGTTGCTTTAAAAAATTTTCCTGCAATTAATGCTGAAATAGCAGATGAACATATAATTTATAAAAACTATTACAACATATCTATCGCTATTGGAACTGATAGAGGATTAGTTGTTCCAGTTCTTAAAAAAGCTGATGAGCTATCCTTTTCTGATATTGAAAGAAATATTTTTTTACTTTCAGAAAAAGCTAAAAAAGGCAAAATTACTATTAATGATCTTCAAGGTGGCACTTTTACTATTAGCAACGGAGGAATTTATGGAAGCATGCTAAGCACACCCATTCTAAATCCTCCTCAAACTGGTATTTTAGGCATGCATAATATAGTAGAAAGACCTGTGGTGAGGAGTGGTAGTGTTGTTGTAAGACCTATCATGTACTTAGCCTTGTCTTACGATCATAGAATAATTGATGGTAAGGAGGCTGTTTCATTCCTAAAAACAATTAAAGAATGTCTTGAAGAACCACGGAGATTATTTCTAGATCTTTGATCATGGATAATAATTTTGATGTAATTGTTGTGGGTTCGGGGCCCGGCGGTTATGTTTGTGCAATAAGAGCTGCACAACTGGGTTTAAAAACTGCCTGCATTGAAACAAGAGATACTTTGGGAGGAACTTGTTTAAATGTTGGTTGTATACCTTCAAAAAGCTTACTTAATTCATCTGAAATTTATTATAAGGCACGTAAAGAATTTACTAATTTAGGTGTAGAAACAGATAACGTTAAACTTAATTTGTCAAAAATGATGAATAATAAAAATAAATCAGTATTAACTCTTACCAAAGGAATAGAATTTTTGTTTAAGAAAAATAAAATTATTCATCTAAAAGGCAAAGGTTCTATATCTGCTGAAAATATAGTAACTGTTACCGATAATTCTGGAAAAAAAAAAAATTATAAAACTAAAAATATAGTTATAGCTACGGGTTCTATTCCAACGCCTTTACCTAACATTAAAATTGACGAAAAAATTATCGTTTCTTCAACAGGCGCTTTATCTTTTCAAAAAGTTCCAAAAGAACTAGTTGTTATAGGTGGAGGATATATCGGTTTAGAGCTTTCTAGTGTTTGGAAAAGGTTAGGCTCTCAAGTTACAGTTGTTGAATTTTTGGATCACATAATCTCTGGAATGGATAAGGATATTTCTAATGAATTTCAAAAAATTCTTAGTAAACAGGGTATTAATTTTAAATTAAATTCAAAAGTTACAAATATTAGAACTATAAAAAATAAGGCAGTTGTAGATTTTACAAATAACGAAACTGGAAAAAAAGAAAGGATTGAATGTGATAAAGTTTTAGTTGCGGTTGGCCGAAAGGCAAATGTTGATAAAGATATATCTAATTTAGGAATTCAATTAGACAGTCATAAAAAAATTCAGGTTAATAAAAAATTTGAAACATCAATTAAAAATATTTATGCTGTTGGAGATGTTATTAGCAAAGGTCCTATGTTAGCACACAAAGCTGAGGATGAGGGAATAGCGGTAGCAGAAATAATAGCTGGCCAGGCAGGACATGTTAATTACGATGTCATACCTGCAGTAATTTATACCTCGCCCGAAGTAGCTATGGTAGGTAAAACTGAAGAACAACTAAAAAAAGAAAATATTAAATATAAAATAGGAAAATTTCCCTTTTTGGCAAACTCGAGGGCAAAAGTTAATAACGAAACAGAAGGTTTTGTTAAAATAATAGCAGATGAAAAATCAGATAAAGTTTTAGGAGTTTCAATTATAAATGCTTTAGCGGGCAGCATGATTGCTGAAGCCGCCATCGCAATGGAATTTGGTGCAAGCGCAGAAGACATAGCGAGAACCTGCCATGCTCACCCTACTCATAGTGAGGCGGTAAAAGAAGCAGCCATGATGATAGATAAGAGACCAATTCATTTTTAATAGTTTCTATAAAAATATGATTAAAAAAGCGATGATCCTAGCAGCAGGTTTTGGAAAACGAATTCAACCTTTGACTCTTCAACATCCTAAACCTCTATTAAAAATTGGTAACGAGACGCTATTATCTAATACTTTAAATTTTTTAGAGCTATTTGGAATAAAAGAAGTTGTAGTTAACGTTCATTATCTAAGTGAGCAAATCGTTGACTATCTCAAAAATAATAAATTTAATTTAAATATAAATATAGTTAAAGAAAAAGATAAAATTTTAGATACTGGTGGAGGCATATTAAATGTAATTCAACATTTTTCAAATCAACCTTTTTTAATCGTTAATCCCGATACAGTATGGAATAAACATTATTTAAAAGAAATAGAATTAATGGAAAAGTTATTTTTTGAGAATAAGAAAAGTAAATGCTCTCTTCTAGTTGTTAATAAAGAAAAAAGTTTTGATAAATCTCTTAAGGGAGATTTTAACTTAAAAAATAACTTAATTGAAAGAAAAAAAAATGAAGATTTTAAATTTATTTATACTGGTCTTCAAATTATAAAACCAGATGTTTTTTCTAATTCAAATTCTAAAGTTTTTTCAATAAATGTAATTTGGGATGAACTAATTAAAACTAATGAACTATATGGCTTTGAAAGCAATATTAACTTCCTGCATGTTAGCACCTTAAAGATTTATAAAAATTTATTAGAAAAAATTTCAAGTATTAAATAATATTTTTTTAGCTCTTTTTTCGTCAAGATACTTATATTTTTCAATTTTTTTATTTTTCCCGAATTTAATTAATAATGGGTTTCCCGTAGGAACTTCCAAATCAATAATTCTTTTATTGGAAATATTAAAAATTTTTTTCAATAACGATCTACAACTATTACCATGGAATACAATTAAAATATTTTTTTTCTCTAAAATAAGTGGTTCTATTTTTTTCTCATAGTATGGTACAACTCGTTCAAAAGTATCTTTTAAAGATTCACTTAAAATACTTGATTGAATTTTATTTTTATAAGGGTGGTCATTTTCCATTTTAGGAGGAGGAACATCAAAACTTCTTCTCCATATGCGCACTTGTTCATCGCCATATTTTTTGATTACTTCATCCTTATTAAGACCAGTAAGGTCTCCATAATGTCTTTCATTTAATAAATTAGATTTAATGATTTCAACATTGGATTTATTTAAAACTTTTAATATTATTTCTAGAGTGTTTATTGCTCTTTTTAGTTGTGAAGTGAAATAAAAGTCAAATTCTATATTTAGTTTTTTTATTAATTGTCCAGCTAGTTTAGCTTCTAGTTTTCCGTGTTCAGTTAACTCAACATCAGCCCATCCAGTAAATCTACGCTCTTTATTCCATTTGCTTTGTGAATGTCTTAATAATAGAAGATTATTCATTTTGTATAAAATATAATACGACTCATTGTAACTTATGTATATTATTAAAGTGATAAAATTTTTAAAATTTATATTTCATATTTCAGTATTGTTTTTAATAATCATTTCACTTTACCCTGGCAGCTTACTTGGTTTTTTCCTTTATAATGATTGGGGACAGCAACCTAATGTTATTAACAATCCTTTTGGCACGACTATTAATCACTTTATTAGCTATGCGTATGTTTCTTTTTTTGGATTCTTTCTTTATTTAAGAGATAAAAATTTTAAAAAAATGGTTTATGCCTTATTTTTTTTATCAATAATTCTTGAGTGTTTTCACTACATTATACCCAATCGCTCATTTCAGTTTGCTGATTTAATTGCTAATATTTTAGGTGTACTAGTTGCGTATTTTTCAGTAAAGATTTATTTAATGGTGAGTAAAAAATGAATAAATTTGATGAAAGAGAAAAAAGTTTTGAAAAAAAATTTGTAAAAGACGAGGAACTCCAATTTAACATTGCTGCAAGAAGAAATAAATATCTTGGTCAATGGGTTTCAGGAAAACTTGGATACAACTCAGAGCAAGAAAAGGAATACATACAATCTGTAATTAAAGCTGATTTTCAAGAAGCAGGCGACGAAGATGTTTTTAGAAAGATTAAAACAGATTTAAAGAATCAAAATATTACAGACGAAGATATCAGAAAAAAAATGAACGAACTTAATGAAAAAGCTAAGTCTGATTTTATTTAGTTTATTAATTCTTTTAATATTACCAACTTACTCTATCGGTGCTGAAAAAACTATTTTAGGAAAAACAAAAGTTATCGACGGCGATACTATAAAAATTAATAAAAAAAAAATTAGACTTTTTGGTATTGATGCGCCAGAGAGAAAGCAAATTTGTAAAAAAAAATATGCGAACTTTTTAATATTTAACTTTCAAAAAAATTATAAATGTGGTGAAGTATCAACCTTAGCATTAATGAAAAAATTAAAAGATAAAGAAGTCAAATGTGTTCTTGAAAAAAATAAAGATAAATATAAGAGAAATATTGGAACTTGTTATATTAATAATCTAGATATCAATAAATGGCTTGTAAAAAATGGTTATGCGATAGCATATAAAAGATATTCAAAAAAATATGTATTAGACGAACAATATGCCAAAAAAAATAAATTAGGAATATGGAGGGGGGCTTTTATTGAGCCAGAAAAATGGAGGAGAATTATGAATTAAATTCTTATATAAAATAAGAAGTGATTCATTTTTATAAAATAAATAAATTTCTATTAGTTATTTTATTTTTTTTAACCTCCTGCTCATCAATTCCTAAATATCCTCAAAATGCTTGTAAAATTTTTGGTGAAAGATATCTTTGGTATAAGCATACAAAAAAAAGTTCCGAAACTTATGGTGCACCAGTTAATATTATTTTAGCTTTCGTGAATAAAGAATCAGGTTTTAATCGTTGGGCTAAGCCTAAAAGAACTAAATTATTTAAAGTGGTACCTTATAAAAGGCCATCTAGTTCATTTGGATATTCTCAAGCAGTTAATAAAACATGGGATCTTTACAAAACTGAAACAGATAATCCGCTAGCATTGCGTAGTAGATTTAAAGATTCCGTTATGTTTATTGGATGGTATATAAAGAAAACAAATAAAATTAATAAAATTCCACTTAATGATTCTTATCGACAATATTTAAATTACTATTTAGGTTGGGGAAATTATGCAAAAAAGACTTACAAGACAGATAAAAAAGCTATTATTTTAGCTAAGAGCGTAGAAAAACAGTCTAAAATTTACAAGAATCAATTAAAAGAGTGTCAAAAAAGCTTAGATAAAAAAAAATATATTATCTTTTAAGTTCTTTACTTAGTTGTAAATCAATTGCATCAATTCTTTGAGTATTCTTTGTAAGGAGAACATACATTGTTGGAGTAACATAAAGGGTAAAAAATGTTGATATAAGCATCCCTCCAAATATTGTAGCGCCAACAGCTAATCGACTCCCTTCGCCGGCCCCCGGTCCTATATTACCAATTAGTAGAGGTACCATTGCTATCATAGTAGAAAGAGATGTCATAATAATTGCACGAAATCTTCTTCTACAAGCTTCTAAGGCTGCACTTTGAATATTTTTTCCAGCTCTTCTCAGTTGATTTGCCCAGTCAACTATTAAAATTGAATTTTTAGTAGATATTCCAATTAATATTACCAATGCAATTTGTGAAAAAATATTTATGCTTGAATTGAAAAGTAAAATAAAAATAATTCCACCAAATACACTTAGAGGAACTGTTAGCATAATGACAAATGGATGAATAAAACTATTAAAATTTGCAGCCATGACTAAAAACGCTGTTAACAAGGCTAGTGCAAAAATGATAAATAATTCGTTACTAGTCTCTTTTAATTCTTCTGATTTTCCCTTCCATTCTATTCTTGCTTCTGGTGTATTTTTACTGACAATTTTTTCAAGAAATTCTAATGCTTCTGATAGCGTATAATCACCAACTAACCTTGCGCTTATAGTGACCGCTCTTTGTCTGTCATAACGTGCTAATACTTTTGCTGAACCAACTTCTTTAAATTCAACCAAGTTTGCCAGTGATATTAATTTTCCTGTTGTTTCAGAACGTACAAAAATTTTACTCAGACTTTCACTTCTCTTTCTATTTTCTATATCAGCTTGAAGAATAATTGGATATTCTTTACCTAGTCTATTAAACTTCGTGACAGTTTTTCCAGAAAAAAGCGTATTTACCGTTGATCCAATGGACTGGATTGAAACTCCTAAATCTTGAGCTTTTTTTCTATTAATTTCTAGTTTTATCTCTGGTTTATTTTTAGAATAATCAGATTCAATTGCCGCCAAGTTTCTATTTTTTCTTAATTCTGTCATTATTAATTTTTGCCATCTTTCAAGTTGATCATAACTATTTCCTAGCAAAACCATTTGTACTGGTTTGTTATAACTACTAACTCGAATGCTTTGCGGAGATATAGGAAAAGCTAATGCCTGTGGAACGGTTACAATTTTACCTATCGCTTTTCTCATAATTTTTACAGCACTTTCATTTCTGTCTTTCCAATCGTCTAACAAAGCTATAATAATAAAACTATTATAAGATTTGCTTGCTCTTCCAAATCCAGGCACTCTCATTATTACTCTTTTATAAGATTCCCCGTCTTTTTTAATTAAAGGGATCAATCGCCTTTCTATCTCCTCAGCTTTATCTGCAGTATATTGGAACGAGCTTCCTTCGTCAGTTTTGCCTATGACCAAATAAACTCCCCTATCTTCTTTTGGAAGAAGCTCTTTAGATGAAAAATTGAAAAGTAAAGCAGATGTTATTATAATAAAAATCATAAATCCAATTATCAATTTTTGTTTATTTATCCAATAATTTAGTGTTTCTGAATAAAATTCTAGAAAAGATTTGTAAAATTTTTCAAATTTTAAAACTATTTTTGTTTTTTTTGTATTCTTGCTAAGAAATTTACTTCCCAACATAGGAGAAAGAGTTAAAGCTACAAAAGATGACACTACAATTGCAAACGTTAAAGAGATTGCTGTTTCTTTAAAAAGAGTTCCTGATATTCCTTCTATAAAAATTAAGGGCAGAAAAACCGCAACTAGTACTAAAGTTGTAGAGATAATCGCAAAAGTTACGCTTTTTGATCCATTAACAGAAGCCACCAAAGGAGTCTCGCCATTTTCTACCCTGTTATAAATTGCATCTGTCATTATGATTGAATCGTCCACTACTATTCCAATAGCTAAAATAGCCGCCAGAAGTACAAAAATATTTATAGATAAATCAAAAAACCATAAACCTAGAGCTGCTGAAATTAAGCTAACTGGTAATGCTACAGCGGGAACAATTACAGCTTTTAGATTTCCTAAAAATAAATAAATGATTATTACAACTAGAACAAAAGCTATTGCTAATGTTTTGTATACTTCATTTATGGCTGCATTTATGTAAGTTGCCCTATCAAAGGAAACTTCTAGTTTTAATCCTTCAGGTAAGGTTTTTTTAACCGTTTTGATACGTTCTCTTATACGTTTTGATAATTCTACAGTAGAGGCTCCACTTTTTGCATAAATTCCTATTCCAACTACTTTTTCATTGACTTCTCCATACTTACTTTGTGCTTTAAAAAGAGTTTTTTCTGATACAGGTCCATATTTTACTTCAGCAACGTTTTCTAAACGAATTACACTATTTTTAATTTTTTTTATGGGCAATTGTTTTATAGAGGTTAAATCTTTGTAAGCTTTATCTAGATTAATAGTTAAATCGATATTAGAGGCTTCCAAACTTCCAGCAGGCAAACTAATGTTTTCTTTTTTTAAAGCCTGCTCAACCTCTTGTACAGTTAAGTTATTAGCGGCCAACTTAGTAGGAGAAATATATATTCTAACACTTAATTCACGGAGACCTCCAACCAAAATTCTTCCAACACCTTTAACATTTGAAAAATTATCTACCAAATATCTTCTTGTGTAATCTCCAATTTCTAAATCGCTCCAAGTAGTTGACGCAACAGAAAGCCACATTGATGTAGTAAAGCCAGCACTTTGTTTAAGTATTTCTGGTGCATCAGCATCCTCTGGAAGGTTATCAGTAACTCTGCTCACTCTATCTCGTACATCGTTAGTAGCAGCATCAAGATCGATAGATGTATCAAACTCAATTTTTATTGTAGCTCTTCCATTTTCTGAAGTTGAATCTATATTTTTTATTCCTTCAGCTCCACCAATTACATCTTCGATAATTTCAACTACTTCACTTGAAATAATTTCAGCAGAGGCTCCTTGATAATCAACCTGCACCTGAACCACAGGTGGTTGCAGTCCAGCGGGCAATTCTCTTACTGGTAATTTCCAAAACACAAATAATCCAAACACTACTAGTATCATTGAAAAAACTGCTGATACTACAGGTCTACGGATTGAAAGATCGGTGATAAACATTGTTGATTTTTTATTGTGATTTAATAATTGGTTTTACTTTCATACCAGGTCTAACTTTTGTTAACCCTTCAGCAATTATTTTTTCTCCTTCATTTAAACCACTTAAGATTTCAAGATTTCCCATGTTACGTACTCCTGTTTCAATTTCAGTTTTTTTAATCATATTATTTTCAATTATTTTATACACAAATTGTTTATTACCTTCGTACATAACACTGGTATCGGGAATTGCTAAAGCATTTTTTTCATTATAAAATATTTCTATTTCAAGCAGGGAACCTGGAATTATTTCAGATTTTTTGTTATCAATTTTTGCACGAGCTAATATCGATCGTGTTTGAGCATCTACTCGAGAAGCAACAGATTCAATTTTCCCATTATAGATTTTATTTTTGTAGGCAGAAAATTTTGCATTAAGTTTTAGGTCTTTTTTTAAAATTGCGGCATAAACTTCTGGTATTTTTAAATCACATAAGACCTTATTCGAGTCATCCAGTGTTAAGATTATAGTGTTTTCAGAACCAAGACTGCTTCCGCTGATACCTCTTTTGCCAATAACACCCGCAAAAGGAGCGGTAATAGTTTTGGTTGATAATTTTGCTATAACCTCACCTTTTTTAACTCTTCTACTAAAATTTATAGGTTCTAATAATTCGTTTTTTTTTATTTTATAAGATTTAGTTTTACTACTGAGAGAAGTACAATAACTTTCCAGAGACTGACTAAAACTTTTGTTTGAAACTATTTCTACAATTACTCCGGGTGGAGGTCGCTTGGAAAATTTCTTTTTAAAATAAAGTCCTACGCTATATCGTCCTATTATAATTAAAGCGATTACTATGAAAAATATTATTATACCAATTGTTATTTTTTTTGATCTTTTCATTTATTTTTTTCCAAATTCAGTCCAACTTCCAATATATATTTTTGGGATATAAT
>MDTE01071168.1_pt1 | contig 19852 bp, 21 predicted proteins | sample 811231 | NCBI WGS metagenome assembly MDTE01 (sample SAMN05326651, study PRJNA326480) | marine metagenome | isolation source: seawater | place: Indian Ocean: Red Sea | collected 2010 | reverse complement strand
TAAGCCCGCTTCCATCGCATAAGGCTCGGCACGTCGCATGATTAGCTCCAGGTTTTCTCTTGGAAACTTTTGTTCCATACCTGAAATATCTGAACCTGTCGGTGCACCGATTAAGTTTCCGAGCTGGGAAGAAGCCTGATACTGATTGACTAGCGAACCGTATTCTAAGAACGACTCTTCGAAGCACGCCCAGACTTGTTTCTTTGTCAGCTCAACACTGAGAATATCATCACCCAACTTTCTCTTGACAAACGTAACCATCGCATCAGCTTCGTTCTGAAACTGCACGTCTTCGTCAAATATTCCGAATGGTGTAGGTGATAATGTGTTTGCAAATAATGCCATTTGACACTCCTAGGGTCTATCCCTAATAACTATCATCAACAAAACAAACAACAAACAACAAACTGCAGGCAGAGGCTAGCCTTTACCCATAAACTTCATGGCAAACATGACTGCTGCCATTGCGAACTGAACCACTGCGAATATGGTCACAGCTTTCGTCTTAAATGTCTTAAGACTTTCAACTTCTTCCGTAAGCGTTTTAAGTTGCGTTGGAGAAGCGACTTCGTCGATCTTTTCTTTCCACGCCTTAATCTCCGAGACTCTGTCTTCTTTCTGCTTGAGCAAAGCAATTTCTTGCTTCACCTCAGATATCTCACTCCGGAGTGCATCGATACCGTCGCCTAAAGTTTCTAACTCTTTTAAAACTAGACGAGAATACTCGTTCCAGCCGTTTTGGTGATCACCGCTCAACTAACTCTCCTGATTGTCAGGCATCTGATACATTGGAATTCCTGACTCGATTAAAACGCGAAGTCGACTTGAAGCAACAGCTTCTTTCAATAACTCAATTCCTTGGTCATGATGACCTAGGCTAAACTGTGCTAGCGAATTGGACGCGTGTCCTAGCATAGCAACATTCGACGTAATATCCCATGCCAAACCCATAGCTCCAGCGAAGTTGTCTAGAGCGTCAAGTTTCGGTACCACGTGAACATAATAAATGGGGTCTCCAGACTCAATCATGAAGGAGACAGTTTCTCCTTCACGTGCTTTTTCATGTGCCTGAATGATATGATCTGTCAAATGGCGACATGCAAACATCTTCTCGATACAAGTAGAATCGACGCAAGGTATTGCAGTGCCTTTGCATGTGAGAACGTCCCCGTTCAGGCTAGTCGACCAGACAGTCACCGGAACGGGGAAGTGCTCAAAAAAGTCATTAAACGCAGCTACATCCTTCTTGAGTTGCTCATCGCGATCACTCAAGTCATCTACCAATTGGCGCAATTTAAGAAGGCTGTCTCTACTCATGATATTCAGCTATTAAGCGGACTGTGTACCCACAATCGTGCCGTCACCATTAGCAGCCGGGGCTGCATTGTGAATCTTAAGATCGCCGTTGTCGTCTACAAATAAGTAGTAAACGGTTCCGTTGTCTGATGTGAGTGCAATATAGCCGGCTTTGTCTCCACCTTGGACGAAGACACCGCTACCTGATTCTTGGACAAGACCTTTCTTGTCCGAAACTACTACCTTTGGCATAATCTTTCTCCTTTGTTCCCATGATTCCGATCCGCCGGGGAGTTCGGCTGATTATGTGGACCGGGCCTATCAGATAATTATGGAGAAAGATTTGATTTGTCTATTTGGTGAGACCCGCTTCTTCTAGCTTTTGGGCGATGCCACGAGGTCCCTGCAGTATTTCTGTACTAAACTCGTCGTGCAGAACAGCGATTAAATTTTGCAATTTATTTTCAAGGGTGGTCACCTGCGCTTTTAGAGCTGCCACCTCACTTGTGGTTGAAGTCGTTGTCGTCTTCTTTGTGCCGGTTGTTCGGCGCGTTGTAGTCTTCTTAGGGGTAGACTCGATTGCGACGCCTGTCTTCTTCGTCGTTGTGGTTTTCTTTGTAGTAGCCATAATAGTAAACACCTCCAAGACCATTATATCATGATCTCAGAGATTTGAAAATAAATTATTCTAAGCCAGCCAGTTTGTTCCAGCGCTCGAGCAATACGTCTCCACTCTTCCAAGCTGAGTCTTGCACTTGCTCTTTTTCCTCTTCCGGATCTTCTTGTGTCTGGTATGGTGGGTTAACATCGACCTCACCTGTTGTCAGGGCTTGAATAGCAGGCTGTGGGTCATCAATAACTGGCATGTCTTCGCGGCTTGGAGCACCAGGAGGTGTCTCAAACTTAAGGTTGCTTAAGTTGTCTACCATGATATCAGCTGCAGCTGCAACTGCTTCTTGTCCCTTTTCTTCGCCGCCATTATCAGCAACAAATTTTTCAAGTGCTTGAATAACCTGCTCAGGAGGTCGTGGAAACTTACCGGGGACACCGCTCTGAGCGAATTGCTCTAGAGTTGCCTTGACAGGACCTGGCTGAAACTGATCAAATCCACCTGTTGCAGGTTTACCTTGTGTGATTCCAAACTTACCTGCTGTAATAGCATTAAGAATCGCAATTAATTTATCTGCAGGGAAATCTACCTTGTACCCACCTACTGGTTGTGAGGGGTCGACCATTGCAGTAGCAACCCATCTATGATGCCCGTCCATGATGTGGTCATCATTACTAATGAACGCGTTGATGTTACCACCTAGCTCCATGTCGCCAAGAATCATGGAGATCGCTTGCCCCATTGCTTTTTCAATGTTCATGCTGCTCTGAGATGGCTTAAGCTTTTGCACTGGCTCTGACGCACCTGTAACTGGAATTGTATCTTCGTCAGCCGGTTCAGTATTGACTGCCTTTTGTGCAAAGTCAGCATCAACAGATGAGAGGTTCATTGGAAAACGATCATCTTCAACCTTGTCTGGGTCAGCTCTTTCATTTAGTGCCTCAATGATAATATCTTTGAGCTCATCTGTGCTTAGCTTTCTAGGCTTCTTTGAAAAGCCATACAGTTCCATCAACTTCATTAGCGTGCTCCTCGCGTGCTTTTAACTCTTATAAGTATGTGGTTCAAAGTAAAAAAAAGGGGGATACCGAAGTATCCCCCTTAGTCACAAATTAAATTGTGATTAGATCACGTTCATGTCCATGCATGTGACCGTTCCGAAGAAGTCGGATCGAACCATCTTCTTGCCGTAGCGAGTCATCACGCCCTTGCGTGGGGTGAAGTCCTCAGGCGCGAAGATCGTAGGAGTAACGATCAGCGGTACGTATGGAGCGTAGACGTATCCAGACTCAAGGTAGCTACCGCCCTTGTAACCAACAAGAACCTTGTTGCGAGGGAAGTAAGGATCCTTGTAAACCGTGAAACGATTTGAAAGGGTTCCAACCTTATCAGCACCAATGCTCATTGGCTGAGCGACCTGTCCCTCACCGTCAAGGCTGTAAGCCGGACGATACATAACAGATGACTCAAGGATTGTAGCAACATCTGGACCAACAACGATGAAGTTAGCAGAACCACGAAGCGTCTTGCGGTGGATCTGGTTAGCAACGTCGATGATTGTCTCAGTGAGAGTCTCATACCACTCACGAACTGTACCTGTGAAAGCAGGTCCAGGATTGAGTGTTGAAGTTCTTGCGATCTCTGCTCCACTCTCCTTGTTCACGAACTTACCAGGAGCGCGTGACCAGTAGAGGTTAGCAGCGTTTGCACTGTGAAGAAGATCACCAAGGATCTCGCGGTCGATCTCAAGAGCGATCTGCTCTGAGAGGATCTGAGTGAGCTCAACCTCAGCGTCAAGGCTGTGGTAAGCGTTCAGGTCCTGTGCGAGTTCCGGCGTCCACTTGGCGCGCAACTTACGAGTAACGGCTGTAACAGCAATTGACTCGATCTTGATGTCGATCTCAGGAATCTCTCCGTCGTCTCCAGCTTCAACGCCAGCAGTGAAATCAGACTCAAAACCGGGAACGGTAAGAGTTGAACCGCTTCCAGTGTCAACGTCAACTGCAGCTGATCTTGCGAAGTTAACTGCAACTCCATTCGGATCGACAGCGTGAAGATCAGCAAGTGTAACAAACAGAACGTTGTCACCACCGAGAGGATTAGGTGTAAACGCTGTTACCTGTGTGTTGTGATCGTTTGAAGCTGCTGCACCACGTGTAGCAGTTCCAAGCTGATTTAATCGACGTAGGTTAAGACTCTTGCCACCCTGGAACTTCTCGCCCCAGTGTTGATCTTGAAGTCCGCCTGCATCATCAATGCAGCCAAGAGAAACTTCTCTGATCATGGTTTTGTCAAGAAGACCAGTTGCAACGTAAGGTGACGTACCGTCCTCGAGCTGCTTAACAGGAATTGAAAACAGGGAGAAAGCTCCACCATCTTCAACGTGCTGAAGGACTTGCTGATCAAACTGAATCAACTTCTTGAGAGTGTCAGTTAATGTTGCTGTAACAATACCTGATGCTAACGTGTTGGTATCGACCACACCATCAAGGGTGACGTCAACTCGTGCACGTGTGTAACCGGCGCCTGCGAGGTCGTACTGACCGCCTGAGCCTAATGAACCACTTCGTACGCCTTTACCAACAGGGGAGTTGTAAATGGAATCGCCTTTTACATAAGGTCCATCTTGTGGGTCTGAAGCGTCACCGATGTTGTCACCGTATGTGTAGTCCAAGTAGAAGAGCAGACCAGAAGGAAGGCTCATCGGCTGGATTGACACGAGGTCGTTAGCAATCAATCCACCGAAAACTCGGCGAACGATTGGGAATGCGATGTTTGAGAAACCTCGAATATCACTGTTAGCGGCTGTGCCACCACCAAGATCCGAAGCCTCTTTCAGGACCTGTGAGGCCTGGTTTTCGAGCATGCGGGCCATGTTCTCTCGTGGAATGCCATCCAAACCACGAAGGAGACCAGTGCGGGACCACTTCTCGACGAGTTGACTGTTCTGGTTTCCGAGATGTCTCTCTCGAATTCCTTCAGTCAGCTGTTCTAGTGAAAAATTAGACATTATATATCTCCTAAAGTGTTGTGTCTAAGTGTTGTTATGGGTTAGTCCTTGTGAAGACCTGCAAGGGTAGCCCATCGATCCACCTCAACACCACTGTTGGCAGGCGCACCTGACCGGGTTGATTTGGAGGACGATCCGAGCGTCCGTAGCGATCCCTCGTTAAGGTTCTTACGTGGAACCTTGTTGAGAGACTTAGTCAGAGACTGATACAGAAGCTTTGCTTCACGAAGCGTCTTGGCATTATCAAGGGCCTCAACAATTGCTCGCTGCTGCTTTTGTGTCAAGTTTCTGTTTTGCATAAGCTTATTAGCATAAAGAAGCTTAGCGTTAAAAAGATTCATTTCGGTTAACTGAGCCTTGAGGGCGTGTGCTGCCTTCTTGTACTCATTTAGCTGACGCTGTGTGCTTCTTTCTGCACGTCTCTTGCGAGTCTCAGAAATTCTGCGTGCACGTCTGCGACGACGTCCTTCAGGTAGTGCAGGTCCTGCATCAGGAAGAGGAGCATCACCGAGCTCATCCTCAAGCGCGTCGAGGAGATCTTCCTCGTCAACGTCAACGAACATTTCGTCGCCGGCATCTCCACCACCAAATGAGCTATCTCCCGATCCATCAACCGGGTCACTCTCGTTTAGTGCACGAAGTCGCTTGATTTCATTGCGAAGGGTTCGCTCGTCGATCTCATAGACCTCTTGCATTTCGTCCATCTCTGCCATTTCTTCCATCTCCTCGGCGTCATCGCCGCCTTCGTCTTCATCTTCAGAATCATCTTCGTCTGCACCTGCCAATTCGACTTCGACATCGAGCGCATCAACAGAGGCCTCTGCAGGATCCTCTACTCCGAGCGCTTCGAGATCTTCGTCGCTAAGCACAAGATCAAGCTCAGAAAGCGCTTGACGTCCTGTTGCTTGACTATCTTCTGCCTCGAAGAGGAAGTCGAAGATATTTCTGTTGTTACGCTGTGACATATCTTTCATCTCCTTGATTATAGCGTCAACTCTTGCTTTATCAAGAACACCACCGTTAGTGTTCTGTTCTGTAATTATTACGCTCTCACGTAAATTAACTGCCTCACGCGCTAGAGATTCAAAAATCTTTGCAGTCTTTAGCTGCACCTTTTGATCTTTAGAACCTTTCGCGAACGTAAGGGCTTCTTTAAGGAGGCCAACACGGCGCTCCAAAATTCGAATTTTGCCTCTGATCTTCTTTCGGCTCGAGTTGCTTGAAGCAACGACACGAGCCAGGGCCTCGGCAACAGCGTCATCTAATAGAACGTCGTCCTCAACTGCAGCGGCTGGATCTCCTCCGGCTGCAGGAGCTGAATCGTCCCCTGATGTGTCTAATGATATCGACACGCCGCCGACCTCTATTTCAACGTCACCCTCCGATCCAACGCGGACCGACGTATCACCTGAATCTCCTCCGCCTGTAGATACTGCAACAGGGGATGCTTCTTCTTCAGCAGCCGGCATAGCTTCATCAGGAACCATCTCGGTTTCCTCATCAGCTTCGACAAGTTGCTGTTCAATGAGCTGCCTGATTCTAGGTGTAACGGCATCGATGATGACGTTCTTGGCATTCTGTTCTGCCATTTCCCGAAGTTGTCTTGCTTCAGCAATGGCGTCTTGATATAGATTTTGGCCCATTAGCATTCTCTCTAGTCATAAATGGCTGCTTCTAAGTATGATTCAAATAACCAACTTTTCACAACCTTACCTCAACGTTTTCTCTGTTTCTTTTTGTTTTTGCTTCTTCTGCTCTTCGCTCTAGCTTCGCCTTCAGCCTTTTTCCGCCGCTTTTTTTGCCCCTTCGTCTCGTAGATCAATTTGTCACGATACTCTTTGACAATTCCTTCTTTTTTACACTTGCGAATAAATACTTTTATTAGTTGTCCAACAGACTTTATCTTGCCCTCCAACTCAACAGACACATTGACCGGTTTATTTGCCACTATCTAACCTCCGATCTCTGTGTATCGGTCATGATTTCCAATGCATCTTCAAAATTCTTTACTTCAGGCTCATAGTCTTCTTCATTGCGCTCAGAGTCCAGTTGTACAGCTATTTTTGATTCTGGCGGAGGATTAAAATAACCTCTCTTAGATCCAGTTCTTCTAAAGTTACCTGTTTTGTTGTAGACTGCAGCACCTTTTCCTGAAGGGCCTCTGCCTTTATATATCTGCGGCACTGTATTCATAGAGGACTGCATGACTCCAATTTCGGCTAGAACTTCGTCTGGCCTTTCGAAACAATCAGAAAGTTTAGTATTACCGCCGACAAAGTAAAATGGATTTACCGCGGCGCCAGCACCTGGATCATTCGTAATATACTGAACTGACTTCTTGCGTAGCAGCTCTTCCTCTTCAGGATCCTCAACACCGTCTAAGTCGTACTGGTCAGGTGTTACATAAGGGTAAACAGCATTTTGCTGTCTAGAAAGCTGCTTATCAGGATTGAGTTTGCCGTAACCTTTATCTAGGTTGGCATCATGTGGTGCGAAATAACCAGCGTCGTTCTTTAGTTCGACTAGTCTCGTAAGCACTGCCTCTAATAGAACCGCTTTTTGCACCTTAGTTTCCAGTGAAAAACCTCGCCCTGTGAGGGGCGAGGCTAATCTGAGTTTGTTTATTAACCCTCGGCAGTTGCTTTACCGAGAATATATTCGCCAAGTGTGTGGCCTGAATGGCGTGCTGAAGAAATGGCAGGTGACTCTTGCGAACCAACACCGCTTCCCCATGTATCAGAAGGTCTCTGTCCAAAACCATCAGGTGGAGCAGGCATGTCTGCGGGATTAAGACTTCCTGGACCCGGTGATGTTACATTCGGTACGTATGGTGAAGCCGGAAGACCGCCGCCACCTGTCTCAACATCATTCAGATCAGGAGCTCCTGAGTATGATGTGTCGTAAGTTCCAAAAGTGTGACCGCCGTCGTTAATGACTGCATCCATCACGATCTCTTGATACTGCGCTCTTACTGACTCATCAGTGATCTCACCACTGTGAATTGGTGATGCAGGAAAAGAGGTCGCAAGGTCATTGGAAGCTGATCTTCCCATGAATCGCTCAGTAACGACTGCCTCGACTGTTAGCTGCTTATGCTGTGGCATCTGTTATCTCCTTAAGAAAGCTGCTTGATAACGCGGTTCTTTAGTCTTTGTTTCGCTTCGCGAATCTTCTTGAGACGAGCGATCGAACGAGCTTCCTCAATTTTGAGTGCCTTCATATGATCGATGTCCTTCGCGAGCGTATCCTGATACTCATCTGCATCCGTTTCATCAGCAGCAACCTTTGCAACGTCATCGACTCCTGCTTCGATTGGATCAGACTCGTTTAAAATTCTGTCTCGCTCTTCCAGAACGATCTTTCTGAGCAAGTCTGGGGTAAGCTTAATTCTTTTCGCCATTTTAAAGTCTCCTAGACGACATACACGTCATATTATACATATTCAGCTGCTTGATATTCTTCTATGATATTAAGGGAGCTTCTTTTCAGTAAAAGCCAGCGCAGCCCAGTTTTGTGCGCCCTCTGCAAAGATAGGAATATCTTCAATATTTTTTCCGGGTGCTGCTGTTTCCTGCATGCTAACACCCTGCCCTCGATCTGCTTGTGCTTGTTCTTGCAAAGTTGTCTTAGCTGTGTCAGCCAAGATTGACCTCATAATAGGATCATCTGTAATTGATGCTGCACGCTGCTCTGCAGCGTTATTAAACTTCACCTCATCTAAGGCAGCACTTCTCTTTGGCCTACCAGATGGTCTAGAAGCCTTGCGCAGAGGACTTTCTTTTTTTGCTTCAACAATCATATCAGCCGAAGTTGCAAGTCCCTCAGAGAGTATCTCTACTAAGCACTCTTTGACGATGGACTTGAGTTGATTTTTTGTCAGTTTAGCCATTGTTACCCTGAAATTCCAACGATGTTGTCTACATCGCAGTTGTACTGTTCTTCGATATTAGTGAGCTCTGCTGCAATTGAAACAGTCCCAGAGCCTGGAGCGGTTGACGATCCGGCGGGCTGGTAGCCTGCAACATATACCTTTCGGCACTTAATCTTAAGATCGAGAGTAGGAGATGGTGTCTGAGGCGATGGAGCTGGCAGTATAAAGTAATTGTGATTGACCTTGACACCGCTCTTAGCTGCGTCCGTATCAGCAACTGTCAAACTACAAAAATACACAGCAACAGGCTGATCTGTCTGGTTTGTTACTATTAGTCTTGATGTGACAAACGGAAACTCTACAATTGCCTGTTTTGCTATGTCGCCGCCGCCTAATACATCATCTGTGCCGTCAATAATAAGGGCATCAATAGTTGAGCCCAAGATAGACTTTACAAAAGGTCGTCCCGCGACCTGATACTCACCCACACTGTTTAGACCCGGCTTAGGAGCGTGAAGCCCCTTGCTCACCATATCTGAATTGTCACCTGAATAGTAGCCCATTATTTGTCACCGTTCCAATCAATGATCTCGTTAAAGATTCTATCGATTCTGTCGCTCTTGTTAAAGTGCTTTCTTAAGTCTGATCTCGAAACCTCGACACCTTCTTTCATCATAAAAGCACCCGGAGTTGATGGCTCAGAGACGAAGTCCCAGCAAATAAGCTGAAAATCGTCCTGTACAGTTTGGTAATCACCTTCTGACTTCGTCGAACCAACACCTCGTGACGAAATGCCTAGCGTCACACCTGATTCTACTAAGCTTTGCAAGATCTTGCCAGCTGGTGTATCTAGGAGTTCAACAGTTCCGTAACAAATGTCACCTTCCATGTAAGCTTCCCGAATGATGTGTGAAGCATTCTTCAACTCAACAACAGAAGAATCAGGGTGGTCGCACTCGCCAAGAGCTCTGTTTTCCTTAATAAACTTCTGGTAGTTTCTAATCTCTCTTTCCAAGATGGGCAAAGGGTAAACTCGACCATTTTGATTTAGAGTATCTGCTTTTTGCAGAATTCCTTTCATAATGATCTTGCCGTCATTGAGCTCTCTTGACTCTTTGATCGTCTCTGACGTGTACTCAAAAGGAGTCCACTCTGTCAGCAGTTTTAGGTGCTTACTCATTTTCTTTCTCCTGGAGCTCCTCACAGAGTCCCATGATGGTGAGGAATTTCGCAACATTATCATCCTTGTGATCTGTTGGATCTAAGGACCTGATTGCCTCCTCGATAGTTGGAATCTTTTCTTTAATGAATCTATTGTCGCAATTGTCTTTGTAGCCTGCAACCAGCTTGTTTGCCTTGTTCTTTTGCTCGCTTAGGACAGAAGTAATCTCATCATGAGTCGCAGTCTGCTGCGTGAACACGAATTCTCTTACCAAGTTCTGCTGTGCAGTAGTCATCTCACCATTGTATTTCTTGTTGAAATTCTCACGCATAATCTTTACTGTTAGCTTGTTGATATCAGGAGTCTTCATCTCATCCAGGTTGCTGCCTGGCTTTTCGGTAACGAGCCACTCACATATCTTTTGCTCAAACTCAGCGGTCTGTGTCAAATTGTCATTATCACTGCGCCAGTTGTTAAGAAGCGTCTGTATTGTTGCATAAGTTCTATACTCAGGAACTCGTGTGTGATAGAAGTTCCTGTCTTCTAGGCTGTGATTAATCTCTTTGATCAGCTGTGACTTTTCTTGGTTTAATCGCGTTCCATCATGATCAGAGGCAGCCTCTTGTGCTTTTTCAATAATTCTTGTGGCGATGGAGTCTGAAGAGACTGTGGTCTTGACAAGCGAATTGAACAGCCTAAATTCTTTGTAAAGCTCAGTGCCTTTCTTAAAATGCTTCTTAAGTATAGAAAGGGCAACATCGGCTTGCTCCCTATCACCTTCAACTAAGCACTCAGAGACCTTTCTACAAAGCTGTTCATATATGATACCAACGTTTCTCTTTTTATTGTGATTCTTTTTACTTGTCATCTTTGCTCTCTTCAATCAAGTCTAATTCAAATTCTTGATCGTCACTGACGTCTTCACTAAGTATGGACTGGCGGGTGATTCCTATGGCATTCGACATATCAGATAAGGTTCTATTCATCTGTTTTGTCATAATTGTCCGCTGCGTGATCTTATCATCTAAGAATTTGTCAATAAATTCATTTCTAGGGAGTGACGATTCTCTAAAAGGATTCTTGACAAAATCGTCATCAAATGGCTTCTTAAGTGAGTCCTGCTTTCTACCTGAACCTCCAACACCCGTCATCGTCTTAAAGTCAGGCATGTGTGTGGAACCAGGTCCTGCTGTCACCTTTCGTTTCTTCTCTAGCGGCTCGTTAAAGATGTTTCTAATCTTGTTGTGTGCTTTAACCGGAGCGCTATCATCGTCAATAGAGAGTTTGGCAACACTATCGTCCTCATCGGTGTCATCATCATCTTCACGGTCAGGGTTGCCAATTAGTAGCGGACCTTCTGGTTTGTCAGCACTAAAGAGATCTCCTCCTCCGCCTTCATCACCGCCACCCTCGTCACCACCTTCATCTCCACCCTCATCGCCCCCACCTGAACCGGCTTCAACAGCCTTATCCTCATCAGTGTCTGCTATTCTTTCCTGAATCATTCCTTCAATCTGATCGTCAGAAAGCTCAAGTATGCTTTTTCGTATGTAAGACCGGCTGACCAATCCTTCAGGCGCAGAGCCAGCAATCTCAAATTTAGTTCGAATAAGTTCTAGCTTTTGTTGCTGTGCGATGGAAGATGGATTTGATAGCTTCAATTCGAAGTCGACCAGGTCATCACCCTCATAGCCATGTGCATAAAGGTGAATCATTGCCAGCTTGTTAAGTTCTGCAACAATTGTCTTCTGAATTCTGGCGATGTTTCTACTAAACCTGATGTCTTCTTGTGCTAGTGTTGCCTTAGCGCCGATCTCTTCATCATAACCAAGGTATGCCTTTGGAATCTTGAGGGCTGCAAACAGCTTCTTTTGTACATACTCGACGTCTTCAATGGCAGCAGCATTCTGGCCACCAGCCAGTGTATCGATCCTAGTGCCTGATTCGCCACCTCGTACTGGCAAGAAATAGTCTTCATCCACAGAAAGTGGATTATATCTTAAGTCGACCTTACCGGTAGACTTGTCAACAATCTGACTCCTCTTAAGAGAGGTCTTTGCTTGCTCAACATAGTTTGACACCTCTTCAGGAGGAACATTACCTACATCGATGTAGAATACTCTGCGCTCAGGTGCTCTAATAACTCTGTAAACGAGCATTGCGTCTTCTATGAGTATAAGTTGTCGCCAAATTCTTCTTGCCGCTTCTAAAACAGAAGAACCATAAGGAAGAAATGCGTCGTTTCCTAGCAGTCTGAAGTGTGATATTTGCCAGTTTTCTAGAATCTTGTTGCCCTGAGTAATCCACCTGAATCGAACTGCCATTGGATCAGCTGGATCGAAGCCTTCCTCGCGCTCAATCTCTGATATCGATATTGGAAATACATTCATAATGCCGAATTCAGGCGAAACGTCATTAAAGAGAAAGAAATCGCCGTACTTGACTAAGTTTCTAACCCACATCCCTAAGTTGAATTCAACGTTTAACGTCTCATAGAACAGGTCATCCAGTATTTCTTGTATCTTTCTGTTCTCTGAGTAAATGTGTAAGGCACGTCCGTTCGCATCGGGCGACACACATTCTTCAGCGTATATGTCTAATGCAGCAGATATTTCAGGTGTAGACTCCATCTCACTGAAGTCACTATATCTTGACATTCTATCGAAAGCACCATACGAAGACAGCGTGCTGTTGTACACATCACTGTGTGCTCTCTTAAAAACTTCTAATGCTGTGCTCGTACCACCTAGCTTGGCGTTGTAATTCTTAACGCGGCGCTTAATGATAGGCCCAGAACGAAAAAGCTTTGTTAGTCTAACGAATAAGTTCTTGTTTTCCGCCATTATATGTGCCTCGTTCCACTAATTAGGATTCTACGCGTCAGAGTTAAAATTTAAACACTATAGAAGCCAGCTAAAATCACCGTAGGGTGTGTTAGACCCACTCTCAGGCATCTGACTGATGACTATTGGCTTAAACGGATTCAAGCCTTTGTCTGCCCAGGGTGACGTCATTTCTTTAGAGTCTGTTCTGTTAACAGCAAATGCACCTAGCATTGCCTTGTTTAAGTCAACAGCATGCTTACTATTGACAGGCGAAGTATCAAACAGCCACACACCAATAGCTAAAGACATCACTAGGTCATCGTTCTTGCCTTTTTGAGCTTGTGCTTTGCTACCTTTCCAGATAAATGTCTTCATTTCATCATAAAGACGACTAGAGTAGACTCTAATTTCTCTATTTCTAATTACTTGTTCTAGTTTTGTCAGTATCTGGCTTCTAGACTGCCCAGTTGTCGTAAATCCTATCTTATGTGTTGGTACTTCTTCTAAGCCGTACATTGAATTAAACTTATCCTTCTCATTCTTGAAGTACAAGTTCTTATAACCCAGTTCCCTAAGTTTCATAATGACGGCATAGCCGTAAGTGTTGTTCTCTGGGCAAATTAATGCGTCGCAATACCTCTTGCCTGCCTCCGCTAAAAGAACAGCGAACTGATCGGGTGGTACTTTGCCCTTATACTCACAGACGACTTCGGACTCATTAGTGTCGATGACGTGAAAAGCACTATAGTCTTGTGCATCACCTCTAGCAACATCAGCTGAAATGATATATTTGTGCTCTGTTAGAGAGTATTTCCAGACCCAAACACTCATATCAGGTCCCCATCGCTCCATAGGGCCTTTAACGCAGGAGCCAATCCACTCTATCTCATCATTGCTTAGATATGTGTCACCTGAAGAGGCAAAGTCGCACATAAGCTCTTGTGCGATCTGCTTGTTTGTAAAGTTTCGGCTCTCTTTGGCAAACCATTCATCATCGTGCTCAGGATGTACGTCCCAAGGTAACTTAATCGGGTTGAATTCGTTCTCTTTTGACTCTGCCTTCAACCAGATGTCATGATATTGCCCACCGACGCCGTTAGGAGTAGATAGAACTATAGCACGGCCACCTGTGGAGATCGTCGGGTAAAGAGAAGTCCACAGTTCATCAAAATTTCGAATAAAAGCAGCCTCGTCCACTATTAGGAGCGAAAGTGCTTCAGAACGACCAGCATCATCCGATGTTGGGACTGCTTTTATCTGCGAACCGTTGCTAAACTCTATGGTTTGCTTGTTATTGGCTGTAATTTCAGGCAGAAGTAGCCATTTGGGCATACTTCGGATTGATATCTTGACTTTTTTAATAAAGTTTTGAGCTACAGCTAGCTTTGTAGCAATGACCAGAACATTTTTGTCTTTATAGAAGGCAGCCAGCCATACTGCGTAAGCAGCAGAAAGAGTGGATATGCCTAATTGCCTGGATTTGAGAATTACGTTAAATCTGTGATCAACAAACTGCTTAAGACAGTCATCCTGGAAAGGATATGTGTCGAAACCAATCAAACCCCGGGTTGGATGCTGTATCTTCAAGTACTTGTTGATGAAGTAGACAGGATCTTTGCCGCATTTGACTATTTCTTTGATCTGCTTTTGTTTGTTGACAATTGACATTCTTTAGTTTGTGATTTCGACAATGTGGTGCCTTCGATATACTGCTACCTTGACAGGATTGAGAGGATTTGAGATCATTTCTAAGCCGTCATCTGAAGCAACGTCTTTCGTCTTAAGAGCTTTGTCTCTAGCTTCCTTGAAGTGGTCTTTAATTTCCTTCAATTTGGCATCCATTCTTTGTACAGCTTCATCTGCAAGCTTCTCCATTTGTAGTTGGAGGCTCTGCTCACTAGCAAAGTGGACAACTTGGTTGAATTTCAGTATTAGCTTGTTATCTGCAAGTCTTGCAATACAAGATGACTGTCCGTCTGGGCTCGAACCTGCTGGATTTAAGGCTGCACCCAAGGCGTTTATATCTTTCATGTCTAACATTTTATTACACTCCTTTGAGAGGACTACTTCCTAAGTATGTCGCATCTGGGTTGATTCTTTCTAGGAGTTCCTCTACTTCATCGCTAGAAGGTCGCCATCCGCTTTTCCACTTTTCTTGATTTGGATACATAAAAAAGTCTCTGCAGACGCTACAACATCCGTGCTGATGCCAACTTATCACATCATCCTTATCGGCAAACAACACATCACACAGTGGACAAGCCAGAGGTGCTACTTTTTCACTACTCATGAACCACCCTTGCGTTTTTCTCAAACTGAGTTATCTCCAAGACATTGTCGACTGCGTCTTTTACAGCGTCAACGTGAGAAATGATCATGATGTTCTTAAACCACTTCTTTAGGGAATCCAAAAGACGGCTGCAAGCCTCAATGTTTGTATCATCCAGCGCTCCAAAACCCTCATCGATGACAAGTAAGTCAGTCTTAGGCAGTGAGCTAATGTTAATGAGGGCAACACGGATAGCTAGCGATGCCATCATCTTCTCCATACCTGACCCACACTCAATAATACGCCTAGAATCACCATAATTGATGTAGATTTGCATGTCATTGGAGCCCGGCTTAGTCTCAAGCTCAACTGTGAAACCTACGACGCCTTGCAAGATCTTCGAAATCTCTTCGTTGATTAGTGGTAGCTGTGAAGCAATGATTTGTAGTGGTATACCCTTCTTGGAGAATGCATTTTCAACCAGGCTAAAGATTCGCCACTTCTTAATGAGCTCAGCATATTCGTCTTTTTCTTCTTCTAGTCGCTTAATTTCAGTCTCTGACTTGGTAATTTCACTAGTAAGACTAATTCTTTCAGCATCCTCTGTGTTGATTCGTGTATTTAGATCCTCAACTTGACGCTTGATCGCAGAAATTTTCTCTGCTTCGTCTGAAGAGGACACCCTGGCACGCATGGATGTTAACTCAAGCTCAGAAGAGTCCACCTGATCAGATAGGATCTTCTTTTTGTTGTTTGTCTGGTTCAAGTCTAACCTGACCTTACCCATATCAATGCGCATCTCATTTTCTTTTTGCAGAATTCTGTCGTACTTCTCAATCTTCTCGTCCAGATTTTCTTTCTGCATGACTCTTAATGACTTTTGAGCTGCACGCACTTTATCCTTTGCATCCTCAAGCTTAGTCATTTGCTTTTCGATCTGCTTTTTGTGCTTAGCAGAGTTCTTGACATACTCACAACTAGGTAAATGCTCGAAGCAGTCACAAGGTTCGAGCTTTTTAGATAGTTTCTTTTGACTCTCAAGCATCTGTTTTTCAAGATCCTTGGAGTGCTGAAGGTCTTTTAGGGTATTTTCTAAATCCTGCAGCGCTAGCTTTCTATCCCGGAGGTCATCAATAGGAAACTGCTCCTTGACAGTCTGTACGGCAGCAAGTTTGTTTTCAAAGTCTCTAACTTTTTCCAAAAGTGAGCTGCTTTTTTCAGTGAGGTTCTTTAAAGATTCTTTTGATTCGCTTAAAACTTGAACATGATTATCAATATCAGCTTTTGTTACCAGACCTTTGTCATTAGTGGCAACAGCAATCTTTAGCTCTTGAAGACGAAGCCTCAACTTTGCCAAGCTGTCCTCTACAGACTTACGCTTGGCCTCATTTCTTCGCTTTTCAGACTTTTCAGCATCAATCAAAACATCCCAGTCACGGTCCGGTGCGTTCTTTAGTAGGGCTTTAACCTCAGAGGCATCGTCTTTAATGTGTGCAGACATGTCGTCGTAGATTTCTAAGTCTAAAAACTTTGTCAGAATAGCCTTTCGCTGTGTGGCTTTGTTCTTTATAAAGTTATTCATCTCACCCTGGCTGGCAAGTGACGTCATAAGAAAATCCTCAGGTGTACCTACAATCTGACGTAGTACCTTTTCGGTTTCTCGCCTCTGTTCACCATTCAAATCCTTGATTTCGACACCTAGCTCATCAACCTGGCTGAGATTTAGATGTGTTACAGCACTTTCTACACCTGCTCGATTAGTCTTACGGGTCGCCTGGCGCTCTACCTTGTAGTCTTTACCGTTAGCGCTGAGCAAAACTCTAGCTAGGCAGTGACCTTTTCTCATGTTAATGACGTGTAGGTTACTCATTGCGCCTCTGTCAGTAGTATTATAGAGACCAAACATGAGTGTGCCCGGTATAGAAGACTTACCTGCCCTATTTTTTCCAAAGATACCCGTGATGCCTGTGACTTTTTCGAAGTCTACCACGTTATTTTTACCGTATGAAAAGGTATTATCGAATTCTAGGCGCTTTACAGACCACTTTATGTTGCGTGGGTTGTTAGTCTTACCTGCCAGTGCCACATACCGTGACACTATAGATTCCAATTTTTCCCACTCATCATCAGATATCTCAACATCAGCATAGTACTCTTTCAAAAAAGTCATATGTGTAGCTGGATCTCGAAGGTCTTTCTTGAAAAACTTGCCAGAAGAGGTACTAATCTCTTGCGTCTGCAGAGCATTTTCGTATTTAAAGACTATTTCTGATGCTATTTTCTCTTCTTTGAGTGCATTATGAAGCTGCTTGATTTCTGCTTGTGTAATTGGTGCTTTAGCACGCACACGAAACCTAGCCTTGTCTGGGTATAGGTTGGCTTCTCGAAGAGTTTCAGCGAGCTCGCCATTCCACTCAACAGTTACAAAAGGCCTGCTAAAAGGTACTTCATAGAAAGTTGACTTGTATGTGTCTCTATCATCTATTTCCCAGAAAAGAAAACCCTTGCCCGGATCTTCACCGTAGTTTTGCTGAATCGTAGAGCCAGGATAAGCAATTCTCTTTTCCTTATCTAGATACTGCAGCTTGTGGATGTCACCCAGGAACGTAAAGTCAAACTTTTCAAAGAAGTCAGCATCAACATCACCATCAATATTCCAGTCAATGTCAGTAGTGGAACCATTCACACCACCATGAAAAGTAGCAATGTTAATTTCACCTTCAATAGGTTCTACTTTTTCCCAATTTTCCTCATCAAAGCACGAAAAGACAGACCAGTTAAATCCAGGAACACCATATATTGGATATGTTCCTGACTTCTTATAAAGAAAAATGTTTGGATTGTCTAGTGCAGTAAGAATAGGAGAGATAGCATCCTGTCGATGCTTGTTTAAAATTAGGCCGTCATGATTACCTAGAATGACGTGTGTGGGTGCTACATCTGCAAGGCCTTTAAACCACCATATGAGGCAATCAATTAACTCTGGTGATATTCCTTGGGTCTTAGAATGAACAATATCGCCACCGATGAATATAGCATTGGGCTTAAGACCTTTTGCAATGTCGAATAGAGCCTGAAAAGACTCTTTGTATTCCTCATGACGTGTTAAACCGCGCCAGTGCACATCACTAATATGTAGACAACGAAATTTAGAACTACTCATATAATCATTAAATCAGAGAACCGCTTCTGATCTCTCCTATCTTAGAAAAAAGCCGGTGTCGATAGTGCCAATCGATAGCTTCGCTTGTAGCACTTTCAAATTCACCTAGCTTCATGTCCCCCACGTCGATGCCGGGAGGGAGGTTAACATATCGGACTTTGACTCCGTATGAATTTAAATCTTTCGCTATCTGATGCATCTTCTGTATTGCATCGTCATCTAACGAAAGAAGAACGGGCGTCTGCATCTTTACGATTCTTTTAAAAAGAGCAGAATCTTCAGGAAGGTGTGACCCTAAAAGACAAGCAACGTTTCCTTTCACTTTCATTAAGTCAAAAGGACCTTCGACAAGTACCAATTCTTGTTTCCAATCAATATTCATCTCGTTGAAAATGATTTCTTTTTTAGAAACCTTTGCATTTAAGTACTTAAACTTATTTTCAGGATCAATAGACCTTGCTGAATAATAATTTAAGCTGCCATCAGCATCGAAAGAAGGAACTATGACTCTTCGTCGAAACTGTGAAGTCTTACATGTACCTAGCCTGAACTTCCAGATTTCTCTTTCAGTCAAACCTCTTTTCTTGCAATACCGGATGGCAGCTCTGACGTCTGGATCTCGAGCTTTTAAGTTTGAACCTAATAGTGTGAAACCTTTCGGGATTTGAAGTTTAGGTTCTGCTTCAACACCTTCTATGTCATCTACCCTGCTAGAATTTTTAGACCACTTAGCAAATATAGGTAAATCAAGGCATTGAGGTGCGACCATAGCCACAACCTTTTTGATGTTGCGACCTTTCATACCGCAAACCCAGCAGTGATAAATCCCTTTCTCTATGTTGATTACTAACTTCTTCTTTGTAGAGCCAGGCTTGGCACATTTTGGACACTTTACGGAGACATCTTCGCCATCGCGACTCAGTTCCAAAGACGTAAAAGCTGCTTTAAGGGCAGCCATTTTTTTGACTCTACCAGACATCTAGAGAATTATATTACGCTTTGTTAAATGTGTTCAAGTTGAGCAGCTTTTGCAATAACATATGCGTCAGCCATGTCGTAACACCCTGGGTGGATTACAACCTCATCCTTTCTCGGTCCGCTTTTCATTGTCTTTTTAGGCCAATCAAACTCTGGCCCTAAGGACTTCATCGACCATTCTAGTACTTGCACCTTTGTGTCATCGCCGCCCTTCTTCTTCGACAGTATTTTCAAGCCTACAGACTTTCTGGCAGCATTTACATTATAAAATTGTGGCTCTATGCCAAACAAGTCTTGACACAAATAAGCAATTATGCCATTAAACTTGGCTAAAGATGACAAGGTGTGTGCAGAAGAGAAGCCTGATCTAAATGATTGTAGATTTTCTTCTATCGCAATTGACTGTATGTCGTATTTGTCCTTGATCTTTTTTAAGTCTTCTAGTACAAGATTTGCCTTGCTGTAGTGATTCTTAAGTTTTGCCAATGGTATAAAGCCTAAGTCAGTAGAAAGTGTCTCAGAATTCAATTCTGTACTTAGAATGCAATAACCAGTGCAGCTTGTTGATATATCGAGTGCGAGTATAGCCACTAATAGTCCATTTTTAGTCTAAACATGTAACCATCAGAATCTCTTTTTACAATTGGCTGAGCCAAATTAGCTCGACC